>ERZ724506.721-NODE-721-length-11489-cov-6.601714_pt1 | contig 11489 bp, 6 predicted proteins | sample MGYA00376039_ERZ724506 | MGnify/ENA primary metagenome ERZ724506 (study PRJEB28724, sample SAMN07190887) | wastewater metagenome | isolation source: effluent of sewage treatment plant in Hong Hong | place: USA: Christiansburg, Virginia | collected 2016-03-01 ... | reverse complement strand
AAAGGTAGTTAGTATAAAGACAATTTTGTTTTTAGAAAACTTCTATTTAAAGAAAATGAGGAATAAAACTAAGATATTTTAAATTGGTCTCAAGCATAATCAGAAGTAGAATAAATAGAACTTTAATAGGGATTATCAATGGATAGCTTTGATTAAGAAGACTGAAGACAAACTAATCTAGATGTATCAGAGAAACAAATAAAGCAATCTTTAAACGATATATTTCAATATCAAAATGACCTCAAAAAGAAAATGCAGAAAATATTATAAAAAATATAAAAAGTAAGATAAGTCAGTTAAATAAAAAATATAGATTATACTCAAGTAATTTCATAAATAGACTCAATATAATAAATTTAATTTAAAAATAATTAATCTTATTCATCTTTAATCATATCTTATTTTTAAGTTTTTTCTTACACAATTTTGCTTATATATTTATCAAAGATTGGGTACAATGTTTTTTACCTAGTTTCAAAACTACAGTGAACAAAATCTAGTTTTGAGCATTTAAGAACTGGTTAGTTTTTTATCTCTGTTCCTAAATGATTTGCTAGCCCTAAGCAATTTGATGGTTGTATTCTCAGTTTTTTTGGGAAAGTATTAATCCAATATTATAAATTTTATGTTTAGGATGGTAGATCAGCATTGCATACTATAATAATGCCGTCAATATTATCTGTAAGAGACTCATGAAGATATTCAAACTAACTATTTCCTGATATGTCAAAAATTTATATCTTTATTTAATAGTTTTTATTTTCAAGTGAAATCGTTCTTTCTAGGTCAACAATTCTTACTGCTTAGGTTGCTCTATATATAGGTATTTGGTTTATTTGTTAGTTAAGTAAAGAGCTTACTATTAAGCTTTTGCCTGTTTTCTCGGGTCCAACTATCAAAATTTTTAATTATTTCATATTATAATCTATATTTAAACAATAAAATTAATAAAGCAGGTTAAAAATGGTATTATTTAAATAGTTGATAGAAATAACTAAGCAAGATATATATTACTTAATTAACTTGTTTGAAAAACCAATAGCAACATAAAAAACTCTTTTTTTAATAAAAATCCTATATATAATTCAAATTGTGTATTTATATATAAGTGGAGTTTGAAATATTTTTAGTTGATATAACTCTAAGACAACGATGTTTTTATTGAATAATTAAAATATGTATTAATATTTAAAAAATTTAATAAAAGATATTGTAAAATTTATCGTTATAAATTTTTATTAACTTTAATTAAATTTGTTTGCATTATCAAATAGCACTTAAAGAATATTAAATGTTTCTTAAGGCCCGTTTTTAATAAAATATGAATTTATTGATTGATCCTAGTAAATATAATAATCATTTTCTCCAGGGTTGCATTTATCGCCAAAAAACTTTATTACTTTGTAACTTTCTTTCAAATGCTTTAAACATTGTCCTTTATGCCAGCCAATTGGATAGATATCTAATGACACCTATCCCCCCTATGAGACGGTAATTATGTTTTAGAATTTTAAAGCTATTTCTTCTTGTACTTATGTTAGTAATTTTTATTCTTTATTTAGTTGAATAAAATTTTCTCAGTCTTTTTAGGAACAATTCTGACCAGGTAAAGATAAATTTATCATACCATATCTTAGATCAGAATATTTAATTAAATTTTTATGTCCCATTAGTCTCTTAACTTATTATTCAGAAAAATCAATTATTTAGTTGTATACGTTTTCGCCTAAATATTACTTCATTTATTTTTGATATACTAACTATTAATTCTCATTAATATAAACACTACCATTTTCATAAAACTTGAATTTAAATAAATCTATTACATTATTTAATTAATATTCAATACATTCTCAGTTAGTTCCTGAAATTAATGCCAAATCAAAATATTAAGATATCTTTTTAAGAATGCTTTATAGTTATGGTTAAATACTTTGCTTAGCTTCAGTTAAGACACCATCAATATCAAACAATAGTAATTATTTTTAATTGCTTTCTTATTTACAAGCTTATTCTTACATGAACTATTATATTAAATGTTTATTTTGAAAATATTTATAAATTAGAAAAATTTTATCTATAAAAAATTAAAATACATTGTGTTAGATTTTGAACAATAAATTAAAAACTTAAATATTGATTAGAATATAATAGAGTTATTAATACTAAATAATATAATTAGTAATTTAGTGCATGTTATATAACTCTAAAACATAAATCAAAATTAGAAAGCTTTTTTTCTTTATTTTAAAGACTTCTAATCTCTTAATAAAAATAATTAATATTAATTTATGTTACTTATATAAATAATTTGGATTGTAGACTTAATTTTGTTAATTATTCTATTGTTGCTAAACATTTGTATTTTTATAATTTGGCTAGGTATATTAACCCTAATAATTCATTTAGTTTTATGCTGTGTTATAATTTTATTATTAGTATTTTAAAGCTTCAATTTCATCTTAATATAATTCATCTTAACCTTAATTCTATAAAAATTAGTTATTGTAATTGTATTGTTTTTATAATAATTATGCCTCCATATAAGTATCTTAAATATCATCATTGTCATAATTATCAAGCATTTCTTATTAAATTTTGTTACTTTATTTAATTATTGGTGCTAGTTCTTTTTACATTTCTATTTACTATTTTTAAAAAATAATATTTTACGTCAAGTTATTTGGCACTTATAATGTATTTAATTATTACTATAATATGTTTCTTTAATTAATGTCTATGTTTAGTTATCATAATATTTATTCCTTCTAATATTAATTGTTGGAAACTTAATATTGTTATTTTTAATTATTGATTTTATTATTTAGTAGTTAAACCTATTCTTAAAGACTATTAAACTGCTATGAAACTTACTAATTTATTTGTTTAAGATTTTAGAAATTTTACTCTTATTGTATTTGTTATCATTTTTACTCATCTTTATTCCATTATATTTATTCCTATTTATTTTTACCAAATAAACCCATTATAATTTTGATCAATAAATATATAAATTTAGTGATTTATATTATGATAATAATATCGATGAAATAATTTATATTTAAATTTATCTTGTAAATAAAGAAACTCCTGTAGTTTAAAATAACTAAAAATATTATTACATATTTTATCAGACAGTTTATTTTTTTACATTATTAAATTATTATTCAAAAAATATCATAATGTGTTTTACATAATTTAATTAATTTATATTTTTATATTACAATTATTTAATAAGCATCTTTAAACTAAATCACTTAAATATTTTTATAAAAATGAATAGCAAGAAAAAGATTAATAACATGTATAAAAGAAACCCCCCTTCGTAAGCAATTTTTGACAGCGAGAACTCCATTCAAGAACTTATTTACAATTAGTCTTAAAATGATTATTATTAAAAAACAATAAAAAAAAACTAGAAAATCAAAACTTTTTAAATGAATTTTTAATTACAGTAAATAGTTGATGAGATGTATGAAACTTTATTGATTGAAAAAAGTAGTTTTGATTCCCAGTTTATAAAAACAAATAAAAAAGTATACTCAAAAACACTCTATGGTATAAATCAAAAAGAAGTTTTGCGTTTAGACAATCATGTTAAAAATAAAAATATGTTTTCAAAATTTTAATGTAAATTTTGTCACTGTTATTTCAAATCTGGATAGTCTTTAGGAGGCCATATATCAAAAACACATAGAGTCAAAAAATAAATAAATATTAAAAAATTAGGGTTAAAATTCAAAAATGATTTTTATACAATTATTTAAATATCTTTCTCATGAAAAATTGATTAAACTCTTTAGACTTGTTTGTTGATTTTGTAAATTAGACAACAAGAGATTTGGAGATTTATTTATTAAGATTTTAATCAAATAATTTTTCATAGCTATTAGTTGTTTTCGTCAATGGAAACTCCAGATCAAATATATTTGCTCTTGTTTTATTTGTAATTTATAGCTATATTTGTTCTAAAAAACATTTCTGAAAGTTTTCCTTATAGAATTTTTAATTTATATAATTTTTTGTTTTTATATTTGTTTATTATAGATCTCTTTCTATTTCTTCTTCGGCTTGAAATTATTTTTGTTCTCAAATACTATTCTTTCTTATTAGTTTTTAATATAAAACTAAAACTTTTTTAAAGAACTATACATTTCCTTCAAAATAGTTATCAAGACTTTAAAAGCTAAATAATTCACATAACTTTGCACATTGTTTATTATACTTTCAACTTTTCTATCCCTTTAAACAGTTTATAGTTATGTTTTTTATTTTATCATATTACTTGTACTATTTTTATATTTTTTTAAAATCACTTTAAGGATGAAGCTCATGGCAATTTACAGAATTTGTTATTTATTAAGCTAAGTCAACCATTTTAATATTTAGGAATTTAATTAAGTCCTAGTAATTTTGAAATAAATTCCTGCAAAATTAATAATTTTATCTCAAGTAATTATTTTAAACATCAATTGACTTTTAAAAATTAGGTATACAAATTACACAGTATATTTTTATTTTGTTGTTAATTAATGTAGCTAATTTATTTTTAAAATAAGTGAGTGATTTTATGATTGATGATTCATCAAAGGATTTAAACCATTGTAAATTTGCTGCACAAAACTATAACTTTGAATTATTCATGATTTCTATTATTTCATTTTTTTTATGTATATACGATTAGCATACATAATTTTATTTTTCTTAAATTTTTTGAGTCTAAATTTATTTTATTAAGTCCTCATATTTATCTACATTTTTTACTTCATTTGCTTTTTAAATTATATCACTTAAATAATTTATATCATCTTTTAATTGGCAAAATGTTTCTTTTGTTTTAAATGGAATATAGTTTTAAAAATAAAACTACTCCTTTAAATAAAAAAGATTTTTAATTACCTCAACACTTTTTATTAATTTATTAAGAATTGAAAATAAGTTTTAAATATGATTTTATTTTCTGGCATTAAATTGAGGCATGTATTTAGATACAAACTAAAAATCATCATAAGAAGAGCAGCAAGTATTGTTTTTAGCGCCGCATATAGAATCGCTTCTATACTAAGCAAATAATGACATTTTAGTGTTGAAAAAATCATTAAGATCTTAGTTGCAAAGATCTTTCTTTTCTAAATGACTTTTAATAATAAGTAAAAAGAATAATATCATTATATAACTGAATTTTAATATTATATAGTATTTAATTTTATATAACTGATTGTCTGAAGAAATTTTATCTTTTAAATGCATCTTAATTTCCATCTTTTTGTCTTGCAAAAAATTATAGTAGAACATTTTCTCTATTTGGTTTAAAGGAATTAAAATGCTTTTAAATCATGCTCTCTATGTTATCTATATCTTATTCTTCTTACTACTCTTTTTGTAAAAACATTTTCTATTAAGTTTACCTAGTATCATTTGATGCTTGAAACTGTAAGATGTCAAAAGTCTATGCCTAAATTGCTTTGATTTTTCTCTTATTGCATATTATAAATTCTATTTAAAATAATCAAAATTATAAATGGTAAAAACTAAAAAAGCTAAGCCCTATAAATTCACTTAAACAAAGAAGAAGGATAAAACTTCCAAAAGTAAAGAAATTGCTAAAATTGAGAGTTATCTACAGACATATAGAACTCTTTTTGTTTTAGAATTAGAAAATAATGATAGTCAAACTCAAACAAACATAAAATAAGATTTAAAAGGAGATTTATATTTTGGTAAAAAAAGCCTATTATTATGTACATTAAGAAAAGATTCTTGCTTGAAAGAAACAGATATTTAAAAAATAGATGATTTAAAATCATAAAATAAAAAGACTTGCTATTTGTTTACTAATTTAAGCGAATAAGAGGTTATAAAAACAATATAAAATATTAAAGAAACAACCTATGCTTAACCTGGTGAGATTAGTCAATAGAATATTATATTTAAAGTTGGAGTTGAAGTTTTCAACAATATACCTTCAGCTAATGCAGAGCATATAAGAAATCTAGGATACTTTGTAACAGTTAAGGATGGCAAAATAAACTTAGAAGAGGATATTTAGGTATGTAAAAAAGGTGAAGCTATGACATCAAGTTAGTGTAAGTTATTAAAAATGCTTGGGATCAAAACAGGATAATTTAAAGGTACTTTGCTTGCTGGATATACTTTAGACAATAAAAATATTTAAAAAGTCTAAGTAAAAACTAAGGAGAAGAAAATCAAGAAATTATAATAATTTTGAATTTATATTTAATTTTAATCAATTTTTTATATAATTTATTAAAATAAAATGATATTCGGTATAATATTTAAGCTTTGAAATATTTTTTATCGTTTAAAAGATTCCTTCAAGAATAATATAATTAAACGTTTCAATATTTTAAAATAAAAATATATTTATCTGACCACATTTTTAAATTAAATAGTTTCAACTTTAAAAAATAAGAAATATTAATTGATTTATGCTAATAATATAAAAAAAAGAAATTATAAGCTTAAATTAGCAGGTTTCAAAATATTTACTCAAAAAAGAAATTTTGAAATAGATATGATAACTTTAACTAATAAAGAGAAAATAAATGCTTATCACTTTAATGACAATAGACTAAAAAAGAAAATTTAATCAAAAGAAATTAAAAACTTAAAATATTAAAACATCTAACTTCAGAATAAAGTAGAAATAATTTAATAATAATAATACTAACATAATATTGAATTAATTAAGATAAAAAACCATTTATAACTATTATAATATTAGGGAAGTAATATTTAAATTTAAGACTATTAATTATTAGAAGATGATAATTGCTAGTAGCTTCACGATAAAGACTAATAATAGACATTCAATGCAAATGAAAGCTTTTAAGAAATTGATTTGATCTCACAAAACTCAAACGAGAAACACCAATAAAGTAAATTAAATTATTGATAACAATTTATAATTATTATTTATAATGTGCTGGGTTTAATTTTTAGATTTTTAAAATGAAGAATTTAGATCCCAATTGGAGAACTTTATGTACCTTAATAAAAGTTATGAAAAACTAAATTAACAAACTCAAAATAATATTATGAAAGATAATTGTAATTACAAAGACAGATTATTCTAATATTATGAAAGAGTTAGATCATATGCAAAAAGCTTTGGTGAATTTAATTCTAATTCCAATAAAGAAAATCAATAGAATAAAAATTAACAACCAAATCAAAATGAAAATCTCTTAATAATATAAAAAGAAATTGAATAAATTAAACTAGATTAAATTATAGCCAAATAAAAAATCAAGGAATAAAACGATAAAATAAATAATTTAGAAACAGAAATGAAAATAAATGAATTAAGAATGAATGATAAATATAAATGAAGAAAGCTTAAAGAAAGAGTTGAAACTTTAGAAAAGCTATTTATAGACTAAAATAAAATCTCTGAGAATTAAATCATATAAAATTGATTTTAGCAAATATAAGATCAATTAGAAAGCATTTAAAAATAATAAAGTTAGTTTATGCATTCAATTAATATCCAGAATTAAAACTAAGATTCTTTTTACAAAGATAAGAGCTAAGATTAATTAATTTTGTCTAAACTAAATAAAAAAGAAAGTTTTGATGTTTTAAATTCTTCCTCAAATGACAGTTTAGAATAAATAAAATTATTTACATATTTTTTAGATTAATTTAAGTAAAATTTCCTTATCCTTTAAATATAGATTTTCGGGTTATTATTATTCTTTGTTTTATTATTGTCTTTAAGAAATTTTTTTTAAACTTCTTGTATAATCACAAATCATAAAAGCTATATTAATTTTTGTAAATTTATTATTACTAATTAATTATTTTATTTATTCCTAATTTAGGATTTTATTAAATTTTATTCGTATTAATGTTAGCAGAGAATAATATCGAAATTCAAGTAAAAAAATTTAGTCATATTATTATCTTGACTATAAATATACCTTAATTAAGAAATTTAGAAATATTTTATTTTTTATATGTATAAGCAATGGAAACAAATGAATAGCAGTTCTTTAATTATTATATTTTTATTTGAGAATCCGAATTATATATTTTAAAAAATAATAAATAGTTTTTTGTTTTACTCAACTAGAAAATAATACTTTAATCTGTTGCTCATATATTTTTTTTGTATATATTATAATTTTTTAGCTCTAAAAATTGAGAATAATAATTGATATAAATAAACTTAAAAATAAAATTGTATCTATGCATTAAGATTTTAAAAAGTCAATCAATTGCTGTCTATTAAATGAAGAAAAAAACGAAATATTATTATTTGGTGAGCTAAATAATAGTTTGAAAGTTAATATAGATACTTTAGAAATAGAATAATATTTATTAAACGAAGAGACTATATTTGCAGCCACATTTTCGATAAATAAATAAAGTATTTTTGTAGGTGGGCAAAACTAATAAATTATGATGATAAGTTATGATAATTTTATAATTGATAAAATTCTGTCCTAAAAACATGATGACTGGATTTATTGTATTAATGTTTTAAATGAATAATGTATGATATCTGGTTCTAAAAACGGATAAATATTCATTTGGGGTTTAAAAGACTTAACGGTTTTACAGGTATTTCAATTAGATTTGATTGAGACTTTGAATTGTTTTGTTTTTAATTATTAATAATCAATTTTATACTGCTGTGGATTTTCTGAAGAAAATGGCAAATTAAATGGGAAAATAATTTCCTATAATTTTGATATATAAAAAAATCACATAATAGCTGATTCCTAATAATTAATATTATCAGACACATCTTATATTTACAAGATTTAACTTAGCTCTGACTATAAATATATATTCGGTTGTGGGGGCGACGGACTGCTATTTAAGTTAAATATTTAAACAATAGAGATAAATAATTATATTGGCCATAATAAAGAAATTTGGAACTTTTTCTTAGATGAATAAACAAATTAAATAGTTTCTGCAGGTTATGATAAAAAAGTAATTATTTGGGATTTATAATCTTTAAAATGTTTGAAAATTATTCCAACAAAAAAATATTAAAATTAAGTAATCGCTATTTCTAAATAGAAAAATTAATGAATTTTTATAGGAGATAGTAGAGGATTGTTATAATTATTTGATTATGATTCGAGCCTAAGAAATTAAGTATAAAAAAACGAGAGTCTTTATTCAGAAAATTAAAAAAATGCGAAATGAAATAAAAATTTAAACTCTAGCTTATAAAATCAACAAATGGAAAACTAAATTGATAATTTAAAAAAATATAAAGATTTATTTAATAATAATATTAAAGAATAATAAGACCAAAAAGAAATCTATTTTAATTTTTTTAAATAAAAAAACGATAGTTTTGAAAATGATTAAAATTAATTTGTAAAAACAACTGTAAAGTAATCATAGTTAAAGTCAACATTAAAAATAATTTAAACGGAGTAAATATAGACCTAATAATTAAACAATATAGTTGAAAACAAATTAATATATTAATTGCCTCAAGAAACAGAAAAGTAAAATAATTTAAATGATCTGTAAATATAATAAAGTAAAAATAAAGCCTTTAGAGCTAGTTTTGATTGTATAGATAGTTATTAAGAAAACAAATTTCCAAAAAATCAATAAGAAGACTAATAGATTACTTTAGACTAAAGTTTATTACATAATATTTGATAAAATATTAAAGAATTTTAAACTTTGTAAGAAAATATTAAATCTTAATCAGAGTTAGACTAAATAAGAATAAAAATTAATAGTTATCATTTAGTCGATGAAATGTATTAATATTTACAATAATTATTTAGTCCAACTAAAACTGAATAAAAATTGTAACCTTAATACAGTGAACAGATTAATTCACTTTAAATAAATTCTAATGATCTAAATGAACAATAAAATCAGTGTCATTCTCCAATAATAACAGATAATTAAAGCCTAAAAAAAAATGACAAAGATCACCAAAAATCAATAAATTTTAATTAATTGTGTAAAATATATAAATTTAATAAATTTTCTATATTTACTTAATTAATCTTAATCTAATTTAATAATTAATTTTTTAATGCAATTAAACGAAATAAGCTCAGTATAGTATGAAACGGACTCTATATAGAAATAGCGAAAAGGTTCTTTTGTCAACAACTACTCTATCTACTCAAGAATAACATAGTCTCCTAATCTTGAAGCTATCAATGAATAAGTTTTTAAGGATTGATTACTGTCTCAAGTATTTTAAATGCCAAAATTGAATTGTTGAAAAATATCAGAGTAAAATAATAAGAAATATTGAGTCAATATAAAATAATTCTGAACATGGCTTTTGTTTGAGAAAAAGCTCTTTTAATTTTTTCAATATAGAAAAAAGATCTAGAAGACTTTTTGGGGAAATCCCATAATTTTTATAAAAACCCAATGACAACATTAATTCTTTGATAAATCAAAGGAGAAAATTATCCCTTAGTTAGTTTTTGCCAATAGAATCAGTGACCGAGAGAATCTAAAAAATTTGTAGTAATATCCTTTAACAAAACTAAGTAAAATATGGCTATAATTTGCTAATAAAAAAAATAGAAAAAATTAAAAATCAACAAAATTCATAAACAATTTAAAATTTATAAAAAATTGATTCTAATTTTCTTTTAGAATAGAATTAAGCTGAAAAAAAATGTGATTTAAAATTTTCTTATGCTAGAATGCTTTTAAATAATTAAGACTTAATGGTCACTATTCCTAAAGATATAATTAAAATTTTAAAATTTTAATGCAACAAAGATGAAAGATATAAAAAAAATACACTATTATAAAGAATCAAATCCTTTAAAATGAAGAAAATCGATAACAATAGAATTTTTAAATCGAAATACACTCTCAGAAAGAATACAACTTAACAAAGATTATGAGTTAAGGGTTAGTTTGTAAAACATTAAAGAGCTGATACTTAAACAATCCTCAAATAAATTTTCCAAAACTAATAGTAGTAAAATTCCATTAATTTATAATAATATTATAATTATATTAATTTTTAATTTAAAAATAAGTTATGCTATTCGAAGTATTGAATTTATTTATTTGTTTTAGATAAATATCAAATAGTCATTTATATAATTTAAGATCATAAGAAATATATCTCAAATAAAACTAGGCATTGCAGCTTCAATAAAATTAGATGAATTAGAATTATTAATAACTTATATAATGATTAACATTTTATGAAACTTACATCAAAGAAAAATACACGCATCTAGAATCAATTTTGTCTATGAAATAACAAAATTTAATAAAGAATCTTAGAACTTCAACCAATTAATAAAAAAAGAGTAATAAATAATTTGATATTAAATTTATCTATTACAATTAAATTAAACAATATTATAATTTTTTAATTAAAGTATTTAGATGGCTTATAATCTTGTATATATGGTTTTGGAATATTAGCTTATTAGGGATAGTTTTATAAATTGATTTATTATTAGGTTTTTAAGTCTTTATTTTAACATTCGCTCAAATTC
>ERZ724506.719-NODE-719-length-11500-cov-2.878375_pt1 | contig 11500 bp, 7 predicted proteins | sample MGYA00376039_ERZ724506 | MGnify/ENA primary metagenome ERZ724506 (study PRJEB28724, sample SAMN07190887) | wastewater metagenome | isolation source: effluent of sewage treatment plant in Hong Hong | place: USA: Christiansburg, Virginia | collected 2016-03-01 ... | reverse complement strand
ATCATGAAAAAAGAACTGTAAGCTCTGTTCAAAGAACCAAAATTAGGAGAAGATGTGCTAAGTTTTTATGAAAAATATAAGAATAACACATAAGTTTGGAAGAAAACAGTTCTGAGGGAAGTCGTCTTCCATTTACCTGATTACTACAAACCAGTGCAATTAAGTAAATTTCATTTTTATTTATAGTTGGGCTAGGGGCGTACGGAGCAGTTGCCGCAGTGATCGACACAAGACTTCCCAAAGATAAACAATAAGAGCAGATGTTTGCAGTAAAAAAAATGACGAATACGTTTGAACACAAAATATTTGCTAGAAGAGTTTTAAGGGAGTTAAAATTACTACGTTTACTGAAACACGAAAACATAGTCGAAATAAAAAATATAATTCTTCCAACATCTCGATAATAATTTCAGGACCTCTATGTGATTTTTGATATGATGGATTCAGACATATTTTGTTTACTCAAAAAGGGTGAGGAAGAACTGACAGAAAATCATTACCAATTGTTCATTTACCAGATTTTGTGTGGCCTCAAATATATTCACTCAGCAAAAGTCATCCATAGAGACATTAAAACCAGAAATTTGCTCATAAACTCTGATTGCGATATAAAAATATGCGATTTTGGCCTAGCTAGACCCATGATGTAGTTCTTGAAATAAGGTATTTTGACTGATTATGTGGCAACTCGCTGGTACAGAGCCCCTGAGCTCCTTTTAGGACAAACAAACTATACTCCAGCTGTGGATATCTGGAGTGTAGGATGCATTTTTGCAGAGCTAATTTTAAGAAAACCATTTCTTCCTGCTACTGACACCAAATAGCAACTTTAATTAATATGTGAGTTAGTTTAGCCCTCGGATTTGTAGAAACTTAAAAAGACTCAAGGATAAAATTATTTTATTATATCGAAAATATTATAAAAAAAAAAGAAGAAAAAAAATTTAATTGATGAGAAAATAAAAAATGTATCTCCCTAAGTTATAGATTTGATAAAGAAAATGTTGTGTTTTGATCCATAAAAAAGAATAACAGCAAAAGAGGCAATATCACATCCATTTTTCTCATAGTTCCGATAGCCTGAGCTTTAAGTTGAAAGAGAGCCTTTAAATCCATTATAGTTTGAATTCGATAATCATAATTTGACAACTGAGCAGTTAAAGGGTAGATATGAATATATTTTTAGATATGATATATGAGTAGATTCTGCTGTATCACTACCGTGATTTCAGAAAGAGCTACAATAATAAGATAGAGAATAATATTAGCGTTTATTCACACATCTACAAGAACTCGAATTCGAAAAATGTGCACCCTGAAGCAGATGTAGATGACTGATTGATTTATCTTATACTTCACAAATTATCATGAAAAAATATCACAATTTCAATAAGCTTATCTTGCATTAGACCTCGATTTATACAGGAACTTCTCTCAACTCTTCCACTGATACCAAATTATAATTGATACGCCCATACTTTCTACTCTATCTTTCAGTGAGAATTTAATCAGATTCTTTTTTGTTTATGATCTCGTAAATTGATTATAGATTTTCAACCTCTGCCAACTTCGATATTAAATTCTCATATTGAAAAGCCCAATCACCATCCCGATTATCTAAAACTATCCTTGTTTTGAATCCACTCTTATCGATTGTCTTGATTTCATTTTGAAACTTTTCCAATTCAAAGAATTAAACATCCATTTAAATATCCTCCATTTTGTTCAAAAAGGATATTATTTTTTTTTATTGATAGATTTCCTTTCTCTCCTTGAAGTCCTATAAAAGCCAAATTATCCTGGGGGTTCCATTTCTCAATTTCTAGAGCAATTAAATTCCTATGATAAGATCCCATTGATCATAGTAGGCCATCTAAACTTAGGGCTTACCGATAAAGCGATCGCAAGTCGAAGCGCTTCCGCAAAATAAGATATATTTTTAGTAGCAATCCTAATTGTTTTGAAATGACTTGGTGACTTGAGGTAGTAGTTTGGAAGAACAAACTATTAAAAACTTCTTCCCTTTCCTTTTTTCCATAAATAATTTGGCCATGTCCACTGATTTGCAATGCTATAATTGACAGCCATAGCGAAGCTTAAAAATGGTTTTCTCATTGAGGATTTACTAATCGGGGCTATTGTCGATCCAAATAATTCTATCAAAATGCAACAATTTTTTGCATTACTAATTCGAGCTGGAATCCATAATCATTTATTTATCTAATTGATTAATCTTGACTTAAAAGTATAATTTGTGATGTGATAAAATGAAATTATATTTGTATATCAAATCAATCAAACAAAGGAGTATCTTGAATAATGTTTACCATCTTCTATTCTAACTCTGATAAGCTCTCCACAACATTATTCGATTATAAAAATTACAAGTATTATTCATCCAAGGTCTAATTCTCAAATCTTTTGTTAATAGACTCTATAATAAATATCTGACTCGTATTTTTAAAGGTTTTCCTCGCGTGTTCTATTGACTTGTAATCTCGGTCCCACTCATTTTTTCTGTTGTCGATCACCATTATTATCTACTTATCATTAGGAAACTAAAAAATCTATGTACTTTGCACTCTGCCTAATATTTTCACATGGATTTTCCATTTGTACTCCATTTTTCTCGCAAATTCACAGATGGTTCCTCTAACTGCCAAACGATCTTAATTTCCAGGCAAAAACCAATTCAGTCTAACTGTTATTTAATCTCTATTTCTAGCTAAAGTCCTATCAAGCTTGTCCACATACTCAAACAATTAGTCTTGGTGGTAAAATGCTTTTATGACCTTTTACTTGTACTGACTTTCAACTTCAATGCATCTCTCAGGGCTTCCACAAAATACTATATATTTGATAAACGTATTGAGATATGGTTTGACAACAGCATCAACTTTTTAGATCATCCTTGAGGAGCAGATGACCAAAAATTTTTTTTCATGGCCCATTGCTGCTGTAAACAGATCTCCAGCTTATTTGGGCTACTTAAAAAAAAGAAGCTTCTGACCGTACTCATCAAGGAAAAATCTTAGCTATTATGTTATATATGGGTTTTGATCAAACCACACGAGATAATCGAAGTAAATGAGTCTCTGGGGACCGAGCTGCGGTAGCATTTGAATAGGTTGTAATTTTAAAAGAATTATATATTGTTTAATCAAGGCTCAGAGACTTATAAGAGCTAAATGTATATGATAAAAAATTAAAGTTTAAGTCAATAGACATAAAATATAGTTTGTTATAATGTCGGCAGAATTTAAAAACTTGCCATAAAAATACTTACAGTCCAACCCGAATAAAACTTTGAGCCAACCCTCATAGATTTTTCCAATTGTTCAAGAATTTACAATTGGGCGAACTCATGAGAATTCACTACAGATATTAGATAACACAATATCGAAAAAACATGCTAAAATAATAACATTAAAGGGACTCAGCTATATCTATGATTTGTAATCTGCCAATGGAGTCTATGTAAATGGCGACAAAATATCTTCCCAGCTGCAGTTAGAAGATGGAGATAGCTTGCAATTCGGAAAATGTAAACTACTTTTAATCTAGATCCTTGTCTGTACAGATTTTTTGACAGAAGTATAGCCAAAAATAAGAGTAAAGGAAAGGGAAAAATTAATTTAAAAGATTATCTATTTTAGTAAAGTTCTAGTCAGCCAAAAGGGAATAAATTTTATTCCAGTGCAGGAGTATAGAATTTACAAGATCAGTAGTCAGTACTTACCCAGCCAATTTCTCAAGGCAAAATCCCAGCGGATGGTAGAATGTTAAAAAAGAAATCAAAAGTAAAAGAATCAAAAATTAAAATTCCTGATTTATCAGATTATTTAAAATTGGCAGGAAATGAAGAGTTTGAAAATGAAACAAAGATAAACATGAGAGAGTTATCGCCCAAATAAAAATACACAAGATTATCAAACAATAATCGGAAAGAAGGGAGGATAAAGTTAGGATCTTTGGAGGAGCAAATCCCATCAGATGAAGATCTCAAAGAATTTAATTTATAGAAAAGAGAAAGGAATATTTATGTGCAGGAGCAAGAAGCTTATCAAAAAATAGAGAGTCACAAAAGAAAAATGGAATAATAAAAACTAAGGAAGGAGCTAGAGCAGGCTAAGATAGCATAAGATTTGCTACAAAAGCAACTGCTATTAGAAGAAAAAGTACGAGAAGAACAGGAAAAGGTAAAGTTGGAAAAATAAAAATTAGAACAAGATTTTATCAGAAGGGAACAGATAAAGAGGGAAGAGTAGTTAGAAAGAATAAAATAAATGGAGAATAAGTAAAGATAAATGATGTCCAAAATATAAGAGTAACGTAACAAGCAGTTAGAAGAACTGAAAAATAAATAAGAGATAATAAAGAGATAATCAGAGAATTCATATCGAAAGTAGTACTAAAAAAGAAAAAAGTAGTTATAAATTTAAGCAGAGGCATTAGCTCGGCAATACGAGAATATCTACAGGGAAACAATAAAGAAAGTTCGAACACAAATAGACAATTAGTAAAACACAATCGAAAAGATGGAGAAAAAGTAATAATCGCTACAAAAATAATCTCATGAACTATTAGAAGATATTGAATAACTGTAAAAGCTAGTGGAAGCCAATAAGACTAAGTTTATACAAATCAGTGGGAGGAATAAAGCCTGTGTCTTGTATGCTTCGGATATTCAGGATAAAATTGATAGCCTGGGGAATAAGTAGTTTATGGAGCAAAAAGAAGGATATTATAAAACAAATAAAACTGGAGCCATCAAGAAACTCTAAGATTCTATTTTGAATAGCAGAAAGTTGCTGAAAATCAAGCAAAAGGAATATGAGAATATCATTGAAGAAATAACAGCCATTAATGGCACCATTAAGGAAAGATAGTATGCTTCATCTTCTGATGTATCTGACTTTTTGGATACTGTTTATGAGAATCTTCAAACGATTGAAACTCTCAAGTAGGAGTATTTGTAACTCATATAGTCCTAAAGAGCAGTCGAATAAGTATGGGATGCTGAGCTCCAGGAAAATACTGATTTATAAAATGCTAATAGGGCTTTGTAGAATTAAATTGTCAAAAATATCAGATAAATCGACGACAATTCTAAGGATCAGATTAGAAAGTCGACTGAGCAGCGGCTTCACTTGGTAAAAATTATGCATTTTTGTCCTGAAAACAAAAAGAATGCAGCTAAATTCCTCATCGAAGAAATGCTGAACCTGGAGCAGGAAGTCCACAAAATGAGAATGAGTAATGAATAAATTCATCGAAAAATAGGGAAAATCATAGCAAATACTGAAAGGATTAAAAGAGAAAACTAATATTTGTCAGAAATCCTATTCAGCCAAGATTAAAATGGTCATCATTTTGATAACATGAAAATTGTAATTAATAATCTGATGGCAAAAATAGAGTAGGAAAGAAATGTTGATAATGTAAAGGATTGTTTGCAGCTGACCCGATAAGCAGATAAATTTTAATTAATGATTCAAAGCTAAATAGAGAGGAAAAAGGGTTTAAGGGAAAATATGAGAAAGATTGGTCAGATGGGATTAGCTCCTGGCCAAATAAAAATATCAGAGAAGAATCCTTTGACATTTTTTGGCGATATGCTGACAACAAAGCAAATAGAAATTTAGAAGAGAAAGAGTGCAATAAATCATCTAGAAGTAAAGTCTTTATTATTTAGAATTAATCAAACACTGTGAAAAGTGAGATAAAACTGCTGGAAGAAAAAAGGTTCAAAATTTCTCAAGCTTTGCAAAGTACCCAATAGTCTATTTAGAATATAAAGTATAACAAATAAGCGAGGCTGAGGAGAATTTGGGAAGAGATAGTCGCAGCTGAAACGCCCAATTATTCTTTTTTTGTATTTATTTTCCATTAATCTTTATAATTCTACGCTGACAGAGAGAATAACATAATTTTATTAATATAACTTCTAGACTTAGACAGGAGATGTACAGAGATTTTATAGTAAAACAAACATCGGATTTCGACTCGCAATTTAAAGCAAGAACATTAGTAGGCAATTGGTTTGAGGAACGACACAATCCATCCAAGCGAACTGATAATTTTCATTTTACAAAAGATCATCTGAAAGTGGAAAACCCAGCAAGTACTCCCTTCAATAATAATTAGATTAGACGTCGGCTAACTGGCTGAATTTCCAGAAAATGGAACCAGAAAAAACATTTAATACTTAATACAAGTAAGTGTTTAGATAATGCAGGGACAACTACAAAGATTCATAAAATCAAAAGAGACTGTCAGTACTTGATCCCTTCATCACAAAGAAGGGGGAGTTCGAGAAAAACAAAGACGCACTTGACTAATATAGAGAAAAATGGACGAAATCACAGCACGTTTATGACTTCAGTCGAACCAGTATTGGACATGCTAACAAATGATTCAAATAAATATCGTTTTTATCAACTCATAATGACAAGTTATAACATAAATATTAAATTATTTATTTATTGCGAATCACACACTGTTCCTTTGGCTTTCATATATATTTTTAAGATCTTCGAAGAGCTACTTCTCCCTGTTGTTTTGACAATTGGACCACTGGTCCTGCAATACTTTGCACTTTGCCGCATAGTCACTGAAAGGAAAGAGATAAATGATAGAGTTCTCCAGTATTTTAGGCCTTGTCCTTTTGCATATTAAAAACTATGCAAATTAATCCTGACAATAATCTCTGTACTGGTAGGTGATACCTAAATTTTAGAAATCATCTCTATAATTATAAAGGCAATTACTATGTAAATTTCTCACTTGCTTTATAGTCTTTTTGCATTAGTCCTATTACTTAAGTTATTAATGCTTCAATTAAACTTAAACTTATAATTATACTAAATTTAATATGTCTGAATTTAATGAGCAGACCACTCACATTTCTTTTTTCCCTTCCAATTTTTATAAATTTATAAGAAATTAACATATAATTCAAATTAAGAAATAACAATGTCTGACCCACTGCAACCTCTTTAAAAAAAACTGAACGAAAAACGATCTTAACTTAAAACTCTCCAATAAAAGTACGAACTAAATAATGTAAGTGAAGCTTAATTCAGAAAAAGATAAAACTTCTCAGAAAATAAAATGAAGATATGAAGGCAAGTCATTAAAAGCAGAACCAAACTGATACAACTCTTCTTCTTCAGTCCAAGTAGTTATCTGATGCAAACACAAAATTAGAGCAAGCAATTGAGGAGCTGGAGGCAAAGCTCCATGAACCTGCCCATTAGAGCATGCCTATACCTTAGTTTGTGAATATTGGGAATTTAACGATAAATGGTGAGACACTCGAGCTGGACCTAACAAATAAGTAGTTGGCAGATGAGTAGTTTTCCTAGATTCAGCCATTTATTAAAATCTAATCCTTAATTTTGGATAACAATAAGTTAACGAACACCAGTGTCACAATGATAATTCAGTCATTGAAAAATATAAAGAAGTTATTGCTTAACAGTAATACTTTTGATGCAACTTCATTAGTAAATATATCAAACCTAACAAATTTAAAAGTCCTACAACTCAATGGGAATCAGTTGGGAGACTCTTTCATGTAATATGTGTGCAAAGTACCAAATTTAGTCTAATTATCAATATCGAAGAATAAGTTAACGGATAAGGGAGCAGAATATCTGATATCTCTCGCCCCTTCCCTGCAGTACTTAGACATAACAAACAATGTAGTGACTGATGAGGGGGCAAAGGTGATTGTAAAGTTAAAGAAATTGACTCATTTGTACATTGGATGGAACAAATTAACATATTTAGGTGTCAGATGGATGATTAAGGATCTCACTCTGCTCTAGGCTCTTGATGCTCGCTTGAACCAATTAAATAACTAAGATAAAGAAAAGGTGAGAGGAGAAAAAAGTGACAAATTGCAATTATTCTGCTGAATTTTGGAAGAAGTTATGATATTATAAATATTAGATATACTGTAATTGGAAGAAAAAAATATTAATCGATCATTAGATAATTAAACCCAAACTACTTTTTTTTGATTTATAATCACAGCTCAAATGAGACCAATTAAAAGTTTTACAAGTCTGAATCGCCATCACTTTCTCTTTTTGGGATCTAACAATCTAGGAGACTGTCCTATTCACTGTTATTCTTGAATTTCTATTTAAATGTGAAACAGCTTAGTTTTTTTGATATTTAATTTTGTATGCAATTTTCTGTTTCGTTTTTTATATACTTAACCTGATATTCCTTGGAAGATTTTTTTATGTCTTCATCAGTCTCGGAAGCTACAAAAGATGGAGTTGGGTATCTTGTGTTTTGCTCTGTTATTTTTTGATCTTCTGCTTTATTCTATTTTTTTATATTGTTATTTTATTTGAAATCATTGGAGTTAAGTGCGTTCTGAAGATTCAGTACACCAGATTTGGTGAACTGATTATTATTTTTATTGTGATTATGGGGAGAGTTATCCTTATAGTTTGTGAGAGCAATCAGTTATGAGCTCGCTTATTCTCTCGAATCTTATTCAAGGATTGGCATATTTCTATCGAACATTGATGACTGAATTTCAGGAAATTCAATATTCTCAATATGTTAATAAACATCATCTCTCATTTTTTTCAACTTACCCTTATTTTCAGGGTTTTAAGAGTTTTGAAGTTACTTATTTTTATACCAATTCTTTAATCCAGTTGAAGCTGACTTTTTTTTCCAAAGTTCATCCGCTATTTGTGATTCTAATTCTTATTTTTTGTTCATCTTTACGCATTTCTATGAGTCTATTTTAGTTTTTCGGCTTCTTTATCTTTCATTTTCTTACTAAATTGCGGTCTTTTTACAATTTTTGTTATTATTGCTCTTATTGGTGGGGTGTTTAGGCTTTTTCTTCTGTATTTACTTATAATAATTTTTAGATAGTTATTTGAATTCTTATTTAAAATGTGCGTTTTTCTTACTCTTCTATCTTTATTCATTACTTTAGTTTTTTCTTTTTTATTTGTTTTTACTCTTTTTCTAAGAATTTTATGCACTACTGTTTCTGCTCCGTTTTCCTTTGGCGCTATTTCGAAGAGCTTCATCCTAAAAGGAAACTTCAATTGATGGCTAGATTGAACATACTCTGGTATTAGTACTATTTTTGCACCCAGTTGCCACTTTTGTATTCGAGTTATTTGGGGTATCCTTGCCATAAGATTTATCAGGGTTAATTTGAGAGTGAGTTTGATTCTTTGTCGATATATATGTATTCATATTATGAATGCTCGTTGTTTTCTGAGAATTTTGACTATTGCCCTGAGAGTTTTTTGACAATGTGGAATCTATGCTTTTTTTATAAAATTTAAATATCTCAAACAAGCCATTAATATTACTATTAGTATTCGATTTTCCATTTTCCTGACTTGTTTTTGGTTTCGATTCTTAGTGAATAGGTGAAGTATATTCTGAATTGCAGCCTGATTTTCTCCCTTACTTTTAAATCTCTTAACGAATCAGATTTCTTTTGGGATTTGCATTCTTGGTTAAATTTTTTGAGGATTTTCTATTTTCTATTTTAATTTTTTCAGATCTTTCACGAGATTTGCTCTCTTAATTATGAGATTTCTATTTCTTTCTTTACTTATCCCTTTTTAACTTGTCCTTTTCTTCTTTGTTGAAATTGGCTTCATTTTTTTATCCTCCCCCACAAAACTACTCAAAAAGATTGCTATTAAAACTTCTGGTGTTAAAAGGGATATTAGGATGAAAACTGGGAATTAAATTAATTTAAGGTACAGATTTTTTGTTAAAGCCAATCATATCAAAAGATCTTCTGACATCTTTGCTCTGTCCATTCTAGTGATGAGTGAAACTATTCTGAGTCAAATGGTGAGATTGGGCAAGAGTATCTTCCCTTGAGTTCTTCATCGAATGACTATTATTATGCTGAGTCAGAGAGGCATAATACATCTCTTTGAGCACATTGACATTTTTTTAGATTTATTTCAAGATTATTTAAGGTTCGGGGTATTTGATAGATTAATAGCATCTATTAGAGGCTGGATCTGGAGTCTGGGGTCGTTTTTTAGTTTGATTACAATTTGATTTGTTATTATCCTTTTTCTTTAAAAGCTGACTTATCTTTTTAGGGTTGATTCGCATTCCCATGTTGGTAATACCGTTCATAATCGAGTGAATATTTGGTTCTTTTTATTTCCCCTTCGCTTTGTTCGTGTTGGTGGCATTACTGGTTTGGATATTTGCTGAGTGATTATGAATAATTGAGCTCATTTTCTGCTTAATCTGCTTATTATAATGACAGTTTGAATTTAAATTGATAAATCCATGGATATTTCAAATCGTGATAATTATAATAATTTCATTTATCACAATTATTATAAATGTTCACCAAAATCCTTAAACTCAGGTACCTGTGCTCCTCTGCATCGCCAACCCCTCAAGCCATCACAAACTTAGCCTTCAATGCTATCAAAGATCCTTCTAAATTATAATAACTAAGCTCCAAAGTCGCCCAAAATAAATAAAAGCTCGATGCACTTGCAAATGTGATTATGTCCTTAACTAATTTATAAACACAGTACTTTAATGCTCTAGAAAACGAGAAGGCATTAAAGGAAGGGAAAAAAATAATCGATCACATGGTATTTGCATTAGGATCTGAAAAAAGATCAGCAGTTTAATATCTATATCAAAAAAGATGGATTAAAGAAGTCTGGAAAGATTATCACATCCTCACCAGTCTTTTCTCAGACGAAGGAGATAAAGAAGGTGTGCAATAAGTTGTGGAAACTGTCAAGTAAATTTATGAATTCTAATTAACGTCCGTGGACCCAGCCCAAAAAATTAAAGTTATTAAAGTAATTAGATAATTGCTGGGGTTAGGGCTAAAGTAGGCCAAAGATATTGTCGATAAGGCACCAATATTAATGAAAAAGGGGAAGAAATAGTAAGGATAGAAACTTAAGGAATAATTAGCAAAATCTGGATGTGTGGTCACAATAAAATGATTAATTCAGTATTTATTAACAAATATCAATAAAATTAAGTTGCTCAGAGATCTTCTTCATTTTAATTTATTTTTCTTCTTATTAATTGTATTCTATTCCATTAACTCTTATTTATTACCTTCTAACTTGGCTTTTTCTACAATTGCGAAAGTTTTGCTCTATGTTTTTAGTGAGACTTAGACTTTGATGCGAAATCAATAAACGATGAGTAGTCTGAAGATGACTCCGAAGAGTTTCTATCCCTAAACCTTTTGTTTTTATTAAATTTACTCCTGTTATGGGTTGGAATAGAATTTAATGTGGCAAATGTTTCTGCACTTCTACACATCAATAAGTTTCTTAACTTGCTATCCACATTGATGACTTTAGTCTCATCTTGAGTACTTTAAAACCACTGCTCGTTATTTTTGAGTGGAGAGTTTAAAGATATAAACTTCTCCCTGGAAGGACTCACACCTGGACTTTTCCATATTTAGTTGTCGTAGTAAAGTTTTTTATTTCCAAAG
>ERZ724506.717-NODE-717-length-11507-cov-5.934247_pt1 | contig 11507 bp, 6 predicted proteins | sample MGYA00376039_ERZ724506 | MGnify/ENA primary metagenome ERZ724506 (study PRJEB28724, sample SAMN07190887) | wastewater metagenome | isolation source: effluent of sewage treatment plant in Hong Hong | place: USA: Christiansburg, Virginia | collected 2016-03-01 ... | reverse complement strand
AAGAATACGGAAATAGTAAACCAAAAGAGACAAACCAGTTCGAAGTCATAAAAACAAATAATAAAAGAGATTAAAAAATTTATAACAGTCAAAGAATTAACGATAATATTTCATCATAGAGAATTGAAGAAAAAATGAGAGACAGATCTTATTCAAATAAAGGAAATAGGAGGCAGACTTCAAGGTATTTACTGGAAAAATAAAAGGAACAGGGCCAAACGAATACAATTTAAAAATAAGGTTATCCTCAACTAAGTCAGAGAAATGACTATCAAAAATTGTTCCTTCAGTTGTCAGAAGATTACTAAATTCTTGTAAGAAAATACACTGATTTGTAGAGACAAATATCTGGAAGTAGGACTGATGATTACGGAAGTCTTAAGGTTTTACAGCAAAGATAAAAAGAGTTAGGAAATTAAAATTTTTTCTTGAAAGATTAGCTTTCGAAGATTAGTTTTGACTTAATCCGAGTTAATGATGAAGTGAGAGCCAAAAATAGAAAAATCTAATAGCTCATGTATGAGAATGATAGACTGTTAAGCGAACAAGTCAGAATGAGTAATATAACATTGTCGCCTCGACCGATAGATCATCCTGTGTCACTCTCAGCTGAAATTTAACAATAATACAACAAGTTGCTGACTTAGAAATAGCAAATAATCACAAAACTCAGCATCTCATTATCAAAGATGGAGGAATAACTTAAAATGTCCTTATCTAGAGCAAATGAAGAGAATAATTCACTCCGAAACCAGCTGAACCTAGAAATAAACAACAACAAAAAAATTATTAGCTCTCACCAATCTCTGATTGATGAGTTAGAAGCAGAAATGAAAAGGTCAGAGCAAGTCGGAAGTCTATTACGGTAATAGAACTAGAGTTTAAAAATTCAAGTAAACGCTTTAAAAACCAAAAGTGCTGATTTAGAACAATTTCAAACCAAAGTTCATTAAATCCAAGTGAGATAGAAATAGTTAAAATAAAGGTATGAACAGGATGTAAAAGATAGTAAAATCAAGGGATAAGTACTAACGAGTAAAGTAGCGGAGCTGGAAGTAGAGCTGGAGTATGAAAAGTAATTTAACCGTAAATATCAATAATCACTACTAGAGATAAAGTAAAACAATGAGAAACTTCATAAAGAATTAGATATCCAGGTCTAGACTAATATTGAAAAAGGGAGTAAGATATAAGGATATAAATCCTAAATCTAGAAGCTTAAGAGATATAAAAAATAGCTTGACTAGAAAAACATTCAGATTGAAGAATTTAATGCCAATTTTGAAACATTTCGGAAAAAAACTAAGGAAATAATCGAGTAAAAATAAAAGTAGCTCAAATTAGAGCAGTAAAATTATTAAAAAGCATTAAAATAACTAGATTCTAAGCTGGAGAGAAAAACTCTTGAGGTCGAAGATATGGCTAGGTAGAATAACAGAACCGAGAAATAAATTAATAAAAATAAGGAACAAATAAACTCTCTAAAAAACCAGTTGGGTTTAAAAGAAGACGAACTTTAGCACTTGTCTCAGCTAAAAACAAATTTATAGAAAAAAGTGAATATGCTTTCATTATAAATGAATAAATAAATATAATAGAGAGAATCGATTATAAAAGATTTAGGAGAGCATAAAAGATAATTATCAAAGTTCAAGATGCTGAATGCTGAGCTTGAGAGTAAGCTCCAATATTAGGTGGAAGAAAAAAATAAATTTTCTAGGTATTCCACCCAAAGAGACGAATAAATAGCCAAGCTCAAGTAGGAAATCGAGAGAATAAACTAAAAATGCGAGAACTTGAAAAAGGAAAATAATGTTTATAGGTAATAAATAGAGGATGTTTCATTTCAACTAGAAAACCAAAAAAAAATTAATGAGTAATTAGCTAGAGCAAATAGATAATTTGCATAAAGCGAGGATGAATTTAATCAAAAAATAAATGAGCTTTAAAATAAGATATATGAGTTGTAAGATGAAAATAAATCTTACACTCCTAGATATGAAGCCCTGTTAATTCGGAATCGATAACTAGATTAAAGAAATCGAGAGCTCGGAGAAATGATTAATAAAGCCATTTAGATTCAGGCGGAGTCATATAAGAACAACATATTAAAGGAAGTTTAGATCAACACAGGTAATTTAATTAATCAATTTAAATAAGAACAATAGTTTCAGTTTAAGGGTCGTAGAAATAAAAAATAATCAAAAGATTTATCAAAATAAGGAATTGAAGAAGAAGGAAACTTAACTCAAAGAGGAAAAACAAGTGCAATTGTGAAGGAATAACCTTATACGAAAATGATGAAGGAAAGGATTACTCAACATAAAAGGAAAGTAAGTGAGAGTGCTCAAAAACTAGCTAGTCTCCTAGACTTGAATTAGAAAGGAAGGTCTTCCAAAGGAGTTGGATCGGATAGACATAATACAGATGATTACGAGAAAATAAATTCTCAAATGGAATCTTTTAATCATCAGAAAGAGGAGTTTATGTCAAAAATAAACACATTCGCAGAAAAATTAAAAATCATCTGATAAACTTAAACATAATAATAATATTTAATCATTTATTCTCTCCTTCTTTTTTCTCTGTTTTTTATTTATAATATTATTAAGGTAAAAAAAATAAATATATAACATTTTTCAATTTTTATGTGGCATTTTAAGATTGATATATAATCTATTAATGACTAAGATCCTAAGCATTTTGGCAATATTGTTGGTCTCCACTATGTGTTTGACTAACAAAGAAATTCTCCAGCAAGGTCTAAACGGAATTTTCGAATAAAACAAGCTTGCTGATCCAACCACTATTGTCCCATGCATTGATGAGGCTACTGCCAAAAAGATAGTCGATTTTATTGGTGTCGTCCTGGAAAAAGCTGCCAAGGGATCAGTTGCTGACTTAGTTAGTCTCGTTGACTTGATCAAAAAATTCGGTGATGAAATTCCTCAATCTGTCAAAGATTGCCTTGATGGAAACAAATAACTTGAAGCTTTAGGTCTCAAATACGGAATTGATAACAACACTGACTCTTCAGTCATCGAGAAAAAAGTTATTGCCTATGTTACTCTCCACTATCTTGAAGTTCACAGATGGTTCGGACAACTCAATGACGAATGGAAAGCAGGAAAATACTACCAAACTGGTTTCGATGCTGGAACTTATGGCCACAAAGTTCTAGGATTACAACTCCCAACTCTAACCGACAAAGAAATTCTCCAGCAAACTCTCAACGGACTTTTCGAACAAAACAAGCTCCCTGATCCAACCACTATTGTTATATGCTTTGATGACCCTACTGCTAAAAAGGTAGTCGATTTTATCGGTGTCGTTCTCGAAAAAGCTGCCAAGGGATCAGTTGCTGACTTAATTAGTCTAGTTGACTTGATCAAAAAATTCGGTGATGAAATTCCTCAACCTGTCAAAGATTGCCTTGATGGAAACGCAGAATTTAAGGCTCTAGGTCTCAAATACGGAATTGATGATACAACTGACTCTTCAGTCATCGAGAAAAAAGTTATTGCCTATGTTACTCTCCACTATCTTGAAGTTCACAGATGGTTAGGACAACTGAACGATGAATGGAAAGCCGGAAAATACTATCAAACAGGTTTCGATGCTGCCACTTATGGCCACAAAGTTCTAGGTCTAACTACTGAACAAATCCGCAAGATCGTTGAATTATTATGATAGAAAAATCCTAATCTTATCCAATTGAAGTATATAAAATTATAAAGTAGTTATTAATTTATGATTGAATTAACTTTTATGCTAATATTTATAGTAAATTCTAAATTTAAGTAAATAGTATGAGTGATGCAATCAGAGTAGTTTGTAGACTAAGGCCTTTGAACAAAATCTAGATCGCGAATCAAGGATAATAATGTGTTACGTACTCGGATAAATAAATAAATATCGCAGTAATTCTGTCTTAATGCAGGTGGGGGGAGAATAAACTAAGTATTCATTTGCCTTCGATAAGATTTTTGGCCCAAACACTCAGCAGGTCTCAATCTATAAAGAAGTAGCAGTTCCCGTCATTAAATGTACGTTTTTTTCTACAAAGCTGTAATTTCTGGATTCAACGGAACTATCTTCGCCTATGGCCAAACCGGAGGTGGCAAGACTTGGACTATGTAGGTAAAGATATCAATAATTCAGGGACCCAATCATCACGATGTATAATTTAAAGGATTGATACCTAGAACTATTGAAGGACTTTTTTAATCAATATCAGAGTGTGACTAAAGCTTAGAATTCGTGATTAAAAGTTCTTATATCGAAATTTACAATTAAAAGTTATTCGACCTTCTAGATCGTAATTTTATTATCATTCAGCTTCGAAGGCCAGGTTGGAAATCAAAGAAGATAAACAAAGAGGAGTTTTTATTCAAAATTGCACTTAGATTTCAGTTTCCAGTGCAGAGCAGATGCTCAAAACTATGGATAGTGGCTCTCAGAATCGAAGAGTAGCTTTTACAGGAATGAATGAGAGATCTTCCAGGAGTCACTCATTATTCATTGTACATTTATATCAAAAAAATTTAAAAAAAGACTCTACAAAACAGTCTAAGCTCTATTTTGTAGATCTTGCAGGATCTTAAAAAGTAGGTAAAACTGGAGTCATGGGGCAACAGTTAGAAGAAGCGAAGAATATTAATAAATCTTTATCTGCACTGGGTAATGTGATAAATGCGTTGACAGCATAAAAAAAATAGCATGTGCCTTATAGAGACTCAAAGCTCACAAGAATTCTTCAAGAATCATTAGGAGGCAATAGTAAAACTACTCTAATCATAAATTGCTCTATGTGCACTTATAATGATAAAGAAACACTCTCGACACTTAGGTTTGGATATCGGGCCAAATCAATAAAGAACAAAGCAAAAGTAAATTAGTAAAAGAGTGTGAAATAGCTATTAATTTTGCTATAGGCAGCAAATAAGACTATATCTGAATTAAAGGGACAGCTAAAATTTCCTATTGAGCACATCGACGAGCCTGAAATCCAAGAGGATTAAAGAGATTAAGAAATTAAAGATTTAAAGAATGAGATTTAAGCAATGAAAAGGTAAGAAGTTGAGCGTAACAAGGAAATGTAGACCAGAATTAAGCAGCTAATTTTATAACTCAATCGAGAAAAAGACGATAAAAATACTTATGAGTCGAAATGGTCGACAATTTTTAAGAGCCTTCGTCAGCATATATTAAAAATTAACAAATATATTAGAAGATCATATATTGATCTATAGTACTGCCTAAATAACATTATCCTGAGTAATGAAGGAAATTTAAGCAATAAGTAAACCTTTTAAAATACTTTAAAGAACATTGAAGAGTTCGAATAATTTTATAAAAATGAAGTAAAATAAATATTGGACGGAATCGTCGAAGAATAAGAAAACATTGAGTAAGATAATTTTAAGGGCCATCTTTTAACCCCTGATAGAAGAAAAGCTCGAATCGCTCTATCCCAACCGATTTTATACGAAAATACCGAATATAAATAGCAGATTTAAAGCTCTAAAACTCAAGTCAAATAAGAAGCAATGACTAATTTGTCCTGTATTGTTACTAATACGAACCAACCTTCATAAGATAATGGAAGTGATAAGATTTCTCAATCCGAATACTCTGAAATTTAAACCATGCTCGAATCTCTTGAAACCAAAGAGAGTCAGAAATTCGCGATTGAATAAATGGCCAACAGTATCAAGGAGCTCAAGAAGGAAAACGAAGATTTAGGGAAAAAAATATAAACCATGTTACAATAGAGATAAGCCTTTGGATTGAAACTTGAAGAAAAATATGAAGACCACATTCTGTAACTTGAAGAAAGGGTCCACGAATACAAGAACATTATGCATCAAAAAGACCTTTAGCTCACCAAATACTTTGAGGACACCGAGAAAATGAAGAGAGCAAGTATGTAGGAAAGAATAATTTCAGACAGACTGAAAAAAACAATAGAAATAAGCAGCAATATGAAGGCAGTCCACGAACTGGAGGAGAAGGTAAGATCTCTGGCGAGTTAGAGACAAAAAATATTTAATGAACTCTACGTGCTGAGATAGCAATTGGATGATGCTTAAATTAGTATAAAAGAGAAAGATGAGCATATCGAATCTCTAAAAACAGTGATGAGATAACTGAACGAGAGTCGAACTCAGCCTGAATATACTCAAGATTAAATTATTAAAACTTATAACACACAAGTTTATGGGACTGAAACTCCTAATGTCGTCCAAATAGTAAAAGGGGGAGGCAACAAATAGATCAAGAAGTCTTCGCTGAGGAAGAAAACCTTGGGAAGCATAAATCCAACGCAGGAAAGCACACAGAAGAAATAGAGCGTGGAGCAAAAGGATAGCAAATAGCTGAAGCAATATATTCCATTCTTCAAAACATTTTTCAACTGAAGAAATTTAATTATATACTTAAATTTATTTTTCGAATTCATACACCTGATATATCTTAAAGAATACTAAGCATAGCACGTATTTATTATTTATAATTATAAATCAATGAAAGCTGTGATTCTTGTTGGGGGCTATGGTACTAGGATGAGACCATTAACAGCAACTTGTCCCAAATCTGTCCTTCCCTTCGTCAACAAGCCAATGGTTTAATTTCAAGTCGAAGTATGCACATATTGGATAAGTAGGCTTTAGCTAAGGTCGGAGTCAAGGAAATTATTTTAGCCATCAACTATCTCGGGGAAATAATCAAGAAAGATCTAATGGAGATTGAATAAAAATATAAAATTAAACTCACCTTTGCTCAATAGCCCGAGGCTCTCGGGACTGCCGGCCCCCTTAAATTCTCTTAGGATATCCTCCGAAGTAATAATGACCAAGAAATGATATTTGTTCTCAATAGTGATATCATTTGCGATTTTCCATTTGCTGAGCTTATTAAATTTCACAAAGCTCATGGAAAGGCAGCCTCGATTGTTTTAGCCACAGTTGAAGATCCCAGCCGATTTGGTGTTGTAGTCACAAACGAGCATCAAAGGATATAAAAATTCGTTGAAAAGCCCAAAGATTTTATTAGTAATAAGATCAATGCGGGAATATACTTGTTGAATTTATCAGTGATCGATTTGATCCCTGTCAACAGACACTGCATGATATAAAAATAAATTTTCCCCAAACTGGCTGAGAAAGGATAGCTTTACGCATACCCATTAAAAAATGATTTTTGGTTCGATCTTGGAAAACCTGAAGATTATTTAAGAGGGCAATACGCTTATCTGGAGTACTATCAGAAAAAGAGTTAGCACGGCGAAGGATATTGCTTGATTGACCCTTCAGCTAAAATTGGTCCTGAGTGCAAAATAGGTCCTAATGTTGTGATAGGTCCTAATTGTAAGATTGGGGCTGGCTGCAAACTGAAGAATTGTTCTATTTTCTATGAGACATAAGTTGGAAAAGGATGTCTGATAACAAATAGCATAGTTTCATGGAAATGCAAAATAGGAGGATGGGCTAGAGTGGAAGATATGACAGCAGTCGCAGAGGATGTAAAAATAAATGAAGAAGTCAGACTCAGCCATTGCATGGTGCTCTCTCATAAAAACATAACATCAGACCATGAGAAATAAATTTTGATGTGAAATTATGTATTTTAATTCAATAATAAATATTATAGCAAATAAATAGTGAAATAATCTTCAAATGCAAGTGGCTCTATAGGCATTGAATTATCTTGTGCTCTCAGAAGCAGTGCCTCTCCAATAAATAGTTTGCCCAACTCCTGGAAGTAGACTAGTTGTTTCTAATCTTGTGCAAGTACCAAGTTTTAACTTGTTAATTTCTCCTGAGCCGTTGGTAAATTCAATGAATTTGCTTCCAATCGTTGTGATAGTGCCATACCCGCTCTTCAAAGAAGATGGATTTAAGCAATTGAAGTCAGAGCTAAAACTAAAATCTTTAGCGTTGGCAAACGACAATAAATCATAGGGTAGTCCATATGATGATTGCCATTGAGAGTCCATTATGTTTATTTGACTGAATTTTATCTGACTTGGCAGTTTTAAAGTCAGACTCGAACTTAGCTGATAAACTGACTCAATGTATGTTTGAAAATCGGAAGCACTCACAACGTATACCACTGAGGAGCCATTCTTTATAATCTCTAAGTGTGGTGCCTTAAAGCAATCAAAAATGCTTTTATCAATAAATTCTTGAATGGTTGGAATGTTATTTTGTAAAGTTGTTATCATCTCTTTCAGCTTCTAATACTGGTCTGATGCTATTTTAGCTTTTTCAATTCTAAGTCGCTATTCTAATCCAGCCCCTTCAGAAAGCAAAGCAGTTTACTTCTTTGAATTTTTAGCAATGTCCGATCGATATCTTGAGACAATTGACTACAGGCTAGTATAATTTATTTTCAAAGACTCAATCCTATCCTGGGAACTTTTGACTTCTTCACTTAATGTACTTATTGTTTATTCCTGTTTTTTTATATTTAGTTCAGTTTAATTAATGCTTTTCTATGACTATGATATGGATTTTTCAATTAAAGTTTTTCGATTGATTGCATCATTCAATTGCTTTTGAAATACTTGAACCACTAAGTCAGCTTCATTATAGTATAATTTTTGTCTTATCAGTTACTGCCTATCCATTTATGATTTTACTCTTTGACTATCAATATTTTTCTTTTGAATTGCAACTTTGTTTTGGATAGGATCTGAGTTTAAATGGAAGGAATTAAACTGATTATATAGACTTTGTAGTTGAACGAGGCGTTATTTTAGCTTATCTTTCAAAGCTTTGACATCCAATGTTGAAGTTTCGATCTTGAGCTGGTTTATTTCTGCAGTTAATCTGCTATATGACCCCTTTGCTCCTTATTGAAGAATCTAAAGTTGGCTTAATGCAAATTTCTTCATTGAAATGGCACTTTGTATTCTCCCAAGAAACACATCCAAGTAAGAAGTCTTCTACTCACAGCTCATAGTATTAATTTTATTTATTTGATCTACAAGTTTCTCAAAAGCAGTGAAATTTGCTTTTAAAATAAACTAATCAAGTTGGTTTCCAGAAGGAAGTCGGCTATACGAATAGTCTGTTTCTTTTTTGGACTAGAGAGCCTTTCTCTCGAATTAAATCTGAAAAAAGCCATTAATAAATTGGCTAAAGTTATTATTTCTGGTTGCTTAAATAGAGCGAGGGTTATTGAAATTTGCATTTTTTACTTACTTATTGAGAGTAAATTATCCTTAATTATTGGATGTGACTTGATTATTTGAGTTAACAGCTTTTTTCTATGGACTCAGTAAATTAGTCAAGCTGAAGATACTATCCTTGTCATAAGTTCTATAAACTTGAAGAAATTTGTTGAGCCCTGATCCACTTATTTCTATATATTATGATTATTACTTGAAACTTAACTGATCTAATTGATAGCATTTTCATAGCGTTTGAGTTCGTCATTTGACATGTAACTTTTGTATTTTTCCATTTTTAAATTCTCCGTATTATCATAGTAAGATCCGCTTTTCACAAAAGTAGGAATTCCACTGTAGCCATCAGAGTTGTAGAAATTATTGTCGAAGTTGGAGTTATAAGGGTAAAAATTTTATAACACCGAAACTTTGCCGTTTTTTACCATGTACACAATTGTGGCTCTAGCTTGATTTCCGAATTCATCTGTTATTCGAACTTTTATCGGGTATTTTCTATTCACTGTCAGGCTCTACTTGGGGATATATAAACTATCGTCAATGTACTTCCAACCCATAGGGTACTGATCGTAGAAGTATTCGTAGTCGCCTGACCCTCCTTCGACTCCCAAGCTAACTCTCGTCCATTCTCTATTGCTCTACTGTTTGAATTTATTAGAGTTAAACCTAAGTTCAGCATTCCGAGCAGATGATGAGCAGGTTGATTAAAAACAGAGAGAAAGTAGTACGAATAGGGAAAGTACTGAAAAGGATGTTATTTTCATTTAACTCATTATAGCCTGAAACTTCAGTACATAGCAGTTATTATAAAAAGTACTGACATTCAGAATAAATTAATATAAGTATGCACCAGTTTTTATAAAAATGTGTCAAAAATCAGCTTGAACATGTTCTTCTTTATTATCTTTTAGCAAGGCTTCATATTTGTTACTTCCCCATTTATTTTGATGATTTTGACTTCTCAGTAGCATCATCCAATTCAATACTGAATTTAACGCACTACACAATATCCAGCCATACCACAGTCCCGACAGTTACCCATCTAGTCTATAACAGAAATAGTATGAGATGACAGCCTGGAAAAAATATAAAATAATTTGGTACTCTAAATCATGAAAAAAATACTTAAGAGGGGATAATGCTTATTGAACACCTGAACCATTGTGGACAAACTAAAATTTAAAGAATCAACTATAATAGTGATGATTAAAAGCCAATATTTTTGCTTGAAGATCTCCTTTGAGGGAACTGTGGAAACGAAAAAGTTATCAATTTCCTATACGTACATGAGCATCAAGAAAACAATGGCGAGGGAAACAATAAAAAATACTTTGATACTTCGAATTCCCACTTCTCTTGTATTTTTAATTTTCTTTAGTTTCACATAGTATGAGAGCTTAATAATAAGCCCCTACTTTAAACCAATGTTAATGATCAAAATCATTTGAAGAATGTTGATAAAGCAAATATGGCAAATCAACTAAAATCTCTCCAATCGATAACCTATGACCCCAAAAAAAAACAAGAAAAATGTCTGTGCGTAAGTAGTTAGACCAATATCCTTGTAGTATTTTAAATGATTTTCCCATCCCTTAAAGCATAGAATTGTCCATTAACTCCAGCTCTTCAGTTTCCTCTGCTTTAATGTTAAGTAAAAATAAATAGAAGCACATCGGCCTAAATCAGTTAAGTTCTTCGACCATGCAGCCCCAAGATGGCTTATTAGAAAGAAGTGACAAAAGAAACCAAATATATTAATGACTAAAGCAGCTAAAAAATGACCCTGTGCCAGCAGAAAAGTTTGGGTTGTGTCGTAAAAAGCAAACAAGAAAATAGAAGGAACAAGCTGAAATAAATATTAACTTATTACAACTGCCAGTGGCTCATCAATATGGACGAAGAGGATGACAATTTTCTTTGACACGTAAAGAAGAGGAGTGATTAAAAAAGCGCATATGATGAAATTAATTACAAGTGCCCTCTGGTAATAGATTGCTATATCATTAGGTAGGTCTCGACTTCTTCCGATTTCATGCGCAAGGCTTAAGTTGAGGCTGATGATGATGAGGTAGCCAAAAACGAAAGAGAATAAAGTTCCAACTCCCATGCCCATCAATTGGACTTATTGATTTTTGGACCAGTACAAGTTAATCAAAATAGTGGCACTGGCAAGGAGTTTACAGATTGCATTGGGGACAAGATAGTTAATTCCAGTGAAAAAGTGAGCTTATTTATTTATGGGTGGGTTCATGGGCCAGTAGAGATGAGCTTGAATATAATGTTTATTAGTATTTAGTTATAAAGATCAATAATACTG
>ERZ724506.714-NODE-714-length-11543-cov-6.415477_pt1 | contig 11543 bp, 5 predicted proteins | sample MGYA00376039_ERZ724506 | MGnify/ENA primary metagenome ERZ724506 (study PRJEB28724, sample SAMN07190887) | wastewater metagenome | isolation source: effluent of sewage treatment plant in Hong Hong | place: USA: Christiansburg, Virginia | collected 2016-03-01 ... | reverse complement strand
AAAACGTTAGAAATAAAAATTAGAAAATTGAAGCATAAATTGTTAATTATCATAGTTATATATTAAAGAGAATAATGCATATTGATGATAGAATAAAGTTTATGAGTCCCTGTGTTGGAAAATATAGCGAGAGAAAAGTTTGAAAATAAAATGTAGAATTACAAGTTAATAAACAATCTTAATCCGTTATAAATAGTTATTTATATACTTATACGTAACTCTATGAACCAAAGATCGCATTTGCTCATTAGATCCAAGTAATAGCTAAAAAATGAGCTACTAATGGGCTTTAGAAAGAAAAATAAAACAAGTAACACCAATCCCCAACTCACTTAAGAAAGATCCAATATTTAAATTTATTTTACTCCCACTAATAATAACCCTTATCCTACAAGTTCTTTTGTTTGCCAAAATAAGAGTGTGCTCGATGAATTTTCCAAGTGTCCAGTTCGAGAGGACTAATTTTTGTATTCTGGTTAGATGGTACTCAACAAATTTATGCTATCGAAAAATAAGCCAGGCATTCCATTTAATTCAGCTAAAAATACAGTTTCTGTCCAAACTTAAAAGAACTTAGAGGGATTTACAGTTAAAAGTTAAAATTTATTTACAAAAACTAAACAAACAAATCAGTAAGTAGATCATCAGAATTAAAAAACTCCTCCTAAAGTGGCTGGCTTTGATTTAAAACTAGATAAAAGTATCCTGGACGTTTCTGGTAATTTATAAAATGCTAATTTTCCCCTCACTGGAAACAAGAAAGAATAAATAAACAAGATTCTTACAGATAGTATACTTGGTAGTTCATTCTCATAGAATCATCAAGATTCAGCTTAATAATTGTTAAGACAGTTAGAAGGAGGAAGAAAATATTAGAAATAGCAAGACTAAAGCTTTAAATTCACAAAAACCAAAAGCGAGGTCTAAATAAATTAAAAAAAAGAACCCACAGTTAAAAAGATTCAACTAAACAAATACAAAAACAGTAAGCCTGAATTAATATCCCCTTCAAACAAAGTTAGATAATAAATTAAAGAAAACAAAAGTCATAATTACCTCTTCGCTGACCAGGAGGATGAAGAAGAATAAAAGGATTAAAAGATAGAAAAACTTTTGTCCAAGAAAAACGTGATTAAAAGTATGATATTAAAGAAAAACGAAAAAGATAATAAGTAACAAGAAATTAATGAAAATAGTTTAGTTAGTCCAACTATATCAACAAGTAAATGGTCAAAATCACTAAAACGAAAATCTGATTAATTCAAAAACAAGTAAAGTTAAAGAAGAGCGACTGTCAAATTGATTGAATTATAATAGTAAATTGACCCTTTAGATCTTTTATTACCTTATTAAACAAGTTCAAGTGGACTCCAAGCAGTCATTTAAGAATAAAATTAATCTGAAATGGAAGAAAGTGTAAAGCCAAAGAATGCTTACATAATCAACCAGTAAATAAGAAATAGTTAATAAAAACCAGATCAAAACTCAAAGAACTTCAAAAGAAAAACTGATTTAATTTAATAATTTAAAAAATAAAATGAAAAGAAACAAAAATAGTCTTCATAACTATCAATAAAGTAAATTAGTTTAGGAGATTTATCTCTCGAAGATGTGAGCTAAATCGAGAATGCAAGTGAATATAAAAAATTACCTGATAGCTTCAAAAAGATGAAGAGTGATAAAGATATAAATAGCTCTTAGCTGCCAGAATACCAAGATTCAGACTAGTAAAACTAAAAATCAAAGTTAGATATGCATAAGTATATCGTCAATGACATCGCAAACGATATAAAAACTCTAAAAAAGAAAATTTCAGAAGAAGTCAGCTTTTAAATTCAAGATAAAGAGAAACTAAAGCCATAATTGAAAAAGAATTCTTCGAAAGGCAGCGAAGGCCCTGACAAAAAAATGTCTAGTATGTTAGATTTTTTCGACACAGTTCATGATAAGCTAAACTTTGCATAGATCTCAAAGGATATAATTGACTTGAGGGATAAAATTGCCAATTAATCTCAATGAAGATCTCATAATTTAATTGAATTACTTTATTTTCAAAATCATTTTATCAATATTTATTATTATAATGGGATGAATTTATAAATTTAATAAAAATATTTTTGACCCATTTGAGTGTAAAAACTTAAATCTCCAACTTTATCTGATTTATGCTTATCAAATTTTGTGGAATATTCAAAAATTAATATATAAAATTTTTCTTATGAATTTCAGAAAAAAGTTCTATTAATTAGCCTGCTGGTCTTGTTACTCTTTCCGAATAGAGGATGATACCTTAGAGTGACTTGAGAACTTGTTACGATGTTTTGGATATTCTTTTCTCCTCCTTCCTCGCTTATCAATTCCTCTAAACCATTTTCCAGTTAGTTTAGTTTAGCGATAATTAGCTTTCGTTTTTATAGTTTTTCAGAAAACTCTCGCTGCTCTGGATCTAATTAAGAGTCTTTCTGAGAAAATCTGCAATTCAGATACTTCATTTTGCTCATTAGAGCAGACATTGACTGATCAATTTATTGAAACAAATCAGATTTATTAAGATTTCTGCTGTTAAAGGTCTGATTTGCCCGAGTTGTCTGAGGGACTCTCTTTAATTATTGGAAACTCTTCCCAAAGAAATTTTTCTCATAAAAGCTCCTGCTAGTGACGTTATTAATATCTGTGTTGAGGTTGGACTTGTTCTTTCTTTTAAATAAGTTGTCCTTCTTATAAAGTTTGATTAGATAAAAACTTCTGAACTGAATAGCCTTGATTTTAGTATTTAATGTATCAGCCATAGTTTGGACTGCCTCACATTCAATATCGTAATGCCTGATGTACTGATCTTCAACTTCTTGTTATTATTAAAGAAGAACCAATTTGGAGAAAAAAATTGAACAGTATCGTTTTGTAATTTGTTAAAGTACAATTACTAGCCTGTCTTTTTACTACATGTTTTATAAATAATTGTAAACTTATAGTTTATTGATGTAAATAATTCATTAAAATTCATTTGGTTTAAATAATCAGACTTCATTTTCTAGATACTCTTTTTGCTTGCTTAATTGATTTTATTTCTTCTAATAAAAATGCTCGAATAACTCTAGATTTAACACATCCAGCGCAGAGAACGCCTCCGTATGGTCTGGAGACAGTCTTTTGTCTTTTTGAGAGTTTCTTGTATGCGAATGGCCTTAATTGGGCAATACCGTTGATTCTCTTGCCACAATCACAGCTGTCATGTGGGGCACGAGGTCCATGTGCTCTTTTTTGTACATATTGAACAACGACTCGAGATCCTGGAGTTCTAACTTTTCTGATTTTGTTAGAAGAAGTATTATAGCTTAATCTGCGCCTGTATGTGACTCTTTGAACCATGTGTGGTGAAAATAATTATACGAATATTAATATAAAAACATTAAATTAGATGAATAAAGAGCATCTGGTTCGCCTACAATAAAAAGTGAATCAATTAATGCGGACATCATCAGAAGAGTCAGATCAATAAGCAAACCGAAAAGTAAAGACGATTCATAAGAATAATTTAAAAATGCAAGATGTGGAACCTGAGACGGTTAGGAAATGTATGGATTTAATGAAATAAAACAAAGAGCTAAAAGTTTAATTATAAAAATATCGAAGAGCCAACGAAGAACTGAAAAAATAAGTATTAAAATCAAAGAGATAAAAAAGGGAAGAAGTAGAGTCGAAATAGGCAAAAATTTAAGAATAACTTAAAAATAATAAAAAGAACAATGAATAAATACGTAGAATTGCAAAATTAGAAGCAGAATTAGAAGAAGCTCATAAAAGAGCCAAGGTTTTGTAGCAAATAATAGGAAAGTAGAGAAAAAAGAACAAAAATCTTTGTGTTTTCATCAATAAGAACATCCCTTTGATGTAGGAGCATATCGATCGATTGACAAATAAAGTGGATGCAAAATTGTAATCACATTTTTCAAGGGTATATGATTATTGATATTTAATATTTTCTCCTTGATCTTGGATGTTCGGCTAGAAATCCTAAGATCATGACTAATTACCTATAAAATGAATTGGATAATTAGAGAATGGTTGAATCCAATAGATTAAATATTTTATTTTAATAATGACCTAACGAACTAAAAGCTAGTTATTCTGTAAAACTCATGATGGGCAGCCAAGTAATTATTTTCTAGCTGATCAGCCCTGGAGCAAATTTTGTTCAGAGTGTGCCTTGAATATGGCTCTTTGTGGCAAAAAAATTGACAAGGATCTATCTGCTGAGTAATTCGATAACAAAACACAAATATTTGGCATTGTGTAGAGAATCAAAAATACAATAGAAAGAATTGATACAGCCAAAGTAACAATTAATTCAATAGTACAAAACATAGAAAAAGCTACAAAGTCATAATTAGCAAAGGTGATCCAAAATTTCGATGAGTACGTCCGCCATTTATGCGAGACCCGTGATTAGATCATAGAGATCTTCGATATCTCATTCCCACAATGCAATCAATCATACTTTGAAAAACAAACAAAATTATTACTATCTGAAATCGAATTACAAAAAAATCTATAATATGTACTATGTATTATACTTAGATTTAAACTAACTATAGAGCTATTATTGAGGATAAATGCCAATCTTCAATCAGTTAAAAAATTTAGCAATGGATGCAGAATATCAGTCATATTGACAGGATAATCCCAAGGCTCAATGAAGACTAGGAAGTTTAATAGTTTATCAGAGCACAAACTCTCTAAATAAAATCAAAGTTATCTAATATTTAGCCATTTAAATACTATTTTAACTAGAGTACGAATAGCAGAAGAACATAAACAAAAATTACTGAAACATTGACAACCCATAATTCAGTCGCAATGTAAGAAACGAAATAGAACCCACGTAAAACACAACTGAAATTAAGATCAAAGTCCAGGTACAGTGATAAAAAAAGCGAACAAGAAACTAGAAGTATTAAAACTAGAAAATCTTTTAAGGATGTTTCCAATTTCATAGTCTTAGATTCATTCCATGTATGATATTTTTATCCAAACTTTACTTGTCATTATTTAATAAAATAAGTTTATCAATTTTCATAATAAAAATTAATGAACTCGCCAGTAAAACCCAAAAAAGCAGGCAAAGAAAATGACTACACAAGGTCCTCTCCTGTCAAGGGGTCTAAAAATTTCACTCTCTTTAAGATAAACGTGGAGCCAATGTACCAACAGCACCCTAAAAAGGACAGCAAATAAAGCATAGTTCTCCAAGGATTGCGACCAATGGATGTGAACACGTCATTTGACAAATAGGTCCCTGAAGAAGACGAACAGGATAATGGGTCTTGTTTGAGACTTTGATGATCTATATACTATATGTTACGAAACTATTTGAACTTCAAAATTAGCTGGGAAGGGAAAAACCCTTAGAAAAGTGATCCTATGAAATAAAATATGATGTTTCCGTTATAGATAGTATAATTTAATAATTGAGAATAAATATTTGAGTTATAAGTTTGTAAAAATTAAAAGTAAATTCAAATTAATGATTCCATCACAGAGAAGAGACGGTGTTTTCACATTTAATATGCAGTAATAATTATAGTAATGCTAGTTCAAATCCCCTTCTGCCCATCGTTGTCGACCACAAATGGAGGAAAGATTCATTTCGAGGTAGATTTTCATTAACCCAGATGTTAACATTTACGTTCCCGAGGCTGCCATGAATATGATATCCCCTGAAAACCAGGAAATACCTGAAATATTTACGAAGTTTAGCAGTGATAAGGGCAAAGAATGGAATGATATTAGCATTCAGGAAATGCTTGGTAAATTTTCAGATCTTGGGTAAATATAAAAAAAATAAAAATGATCCTATTTCTATTTTTACCTTTAATTTTTTAACTTTCTATCTCTTTATAATAAAATCAAATAAATTCACCTCAGCGATGAACAATAGCCAATTATGCTGTTTCTTTCCTGAAGCCGTCACCTATCCAGCTTTCTTTAAAACTAACCTCGTTGATCCGAATCGAGTGCTCAAAGTTACGACTGGTAGTTAATGTTGGGCAAGAGCATTTTACTATCAATTACTAAAAGCTATTTTTGAATTAGAAGTAGATGACTAAAAATAAGTGGATTTTAGTGTATTTTTAATCAATTATGCAAAGGACACAGCAAAAAAATCGAATAATGCGATAAAATCATAAAAAATCAGTCATTCCGCTTCCATTGTTTAGAATTTCATAAGAAATATTACTAATAACCCAAATATCGATTTTTAGAACTACATTAATTAGAATCCAATAATTGACTAATCCCTCATATATATACTAAGTTAAATTATTCTTCAAACTGGGCGAGAAAGAGATACAATCGAGGAGAAAATAAAGTACCTGGGGCAGATATTTTAATTTCAAATGCATGAGTTTTAAAAAGGGATCAAGATCGAGGAATCTGACACTTTCCTTTACATCGAAGATCAATCCAATGTTTATATAGCATTTTTGAGCTTAAGTTAATTTGAGGGCGAAGTCACAATAGAAAGAAGCGAGTAAAAAGATGATAACACTTTAGAGAAAGTGGTCAATTCTTTGTAGAAAATAAATTAGCAGCCAGTGAGTTATAAGAAATAATCATCTGTCGTTTAAAATTTTGAAATTAATTCAATCCATCACGAAAAAGGCCGACTAAGTAATTAATCTCAGAAGAACCCTCAAAGATATGAGAGATAATAAAAATTTCTTAGCATATAATCATCGGCTAAAAATAACAAATCAGATGATAGCCTTGAGTTTACATTAGGAAATAGAAAATAAAATGGAAATTATAAACTACCTGAGTCAGGGGTTAAAATGCTGAGCTCAGGGTATTTCTTAAAGCACGCGTAAACAGTCGAAGAATAAAATGAAAATGAGTCTAAGGTTAAAGATAATGAACCTGTTACTGAACATAGGGCAATTAATAATATATACAATCAAGAAGCAAAAACTGCATAGATGTATAAAAAGCAGGAAGATATATTCTACAAGCCAGACAAAAAATCTAGTGCTAATAGTCCCTTGAATGGCAAGCTAGCAGGAATTTTAGACAAGAATAAGAAAGATCCATTTGATCTATGCAATTAATCGGAAAAAGGAACTTTTTATCGAAAATTTACTGACACTAGAATTTTGAATATATTAAGCGAACCTTACCGATCAAAAGTAAAGATGATAAAAAACAGGTTCATTGGAGTTCACAGCAACAACATAAAAACCCGAGACCAAAGGGAAAAATATTGACAAAAAATAGCTTGAATATTGGAAAATAGAATTTCCAAAGTAGAGCCCATGATGAAAATATTATTATATGAGATTTAAATTTGGAATAAAATTTATTCAACACTAGAATCTTAAATGTTTTATTAATTCAAAATAATATTGTCATCATGATAAAAGTAGACCTTGTTTTTCTAATCGTGACTGCTTCTGCACTTCATCTAGAGCATCACGAAGTCAATAATACATACAACGCGACCAACTATTATAATGATCTTAATGCTCGTCAAAACGAATTGAAGCAAGACATGAATGTCATCAAATCTCAGATAGATTAAATTAATGGCATTCTGAATACTAGCGCACTAACATCCAATCAGAAGATATCCACCCTTTCAGAGGGCATGGCTGATGAGAGAGATAGTTTATATAAGATATAAACGTATCTAGATCTGCCCTTCCAAAACTAGCCCTGCCAACCAGTAAATCTCACTCCTGAGCAAAAAGAAGCCCTCCAACTCAAAATAAATAACGTTAATAGCTCTTTAATTAATCTAGAAAACAAAATCAACACCTGTCCAGATTGTCCTTAAACTCCGTACTATCAATAAATATTAAAAAAGTAATAGAACTATTTGCGCATTATACAAGCCACAGTTAATTCGAATTGTTTAAAAAAGCCTTATTAGTTCGTCAACTAGGAGCCAACAGGTCTCGTTAACATCGCCTATAGTATTTACAAGGATAATTTAAAGGCTCCAAATTGGGTTTATGGCAATATTACTGAATCACAATACAAAAATTATATTTTCCCACTTACCACTCAATATAATTTAACTTCATGTCCATTAGTTACTCCATTTTTCGATACCGTCTCCAAAAAATGTGTGATCTGCAGGGGTACATTTAGTATAGGCGAGAGAAAGTGCATTCCTTGTCCTGAAGGCAAGTACTATAACACAACTGTCAAAAATTGTATCGAAACTCCAAAGGTATGTCCAGCAGGAACAATATTAAACTCCACAACCAATAGCTGCGACCCTATCGTATGTGGTGAAGGATAGAAATTAGATGTAACTTCGAATAAATGCGTTTCGTTATGCTAATCTAATCAAGTTTTCAATAAAACAACGAAGTTATGCGAAACTACCTGTGAGAAAGGACAGGTTTATAATACAACTACTAAAAAATGCCTACCTATTGTATGTCCTACAGGCCAAGTCTTTAATTTAAACGCCAATGCTTGCGTATAAATAGTAAAAAATACATTGTCAAACTGCCCACCAGAACGCCCTAATTGGAACTCGACAGCATTAAGATGCTAATCATGTCCTCCAGATCAGCCAATATATAATAAAACGAATGGAAGATGCGAAGAATGTCCTGTTGGAACTTTTTGGAACTCTAGTTTAAAATTATGTGAAGAATAATGTAGCTCTTCAGAGTATTTTAATTGGGCAACCAAAAAATGTTAATCGAAATGCCCTTAATGGCAACAGTGGCATTCAGCTAGTGGAAAATGCTACAATATCTGTAGCTCAGATCAAGTTTTTAACAAAACATCGAAAAAATGCGAATCAAATTGTTCTTAATGGCAATTATTTGACTAAACTAGTAAAAAGTGCTACAATATCTGTAGCCAAGCTCAAGTTTTTAACGCTCTTACCAAAAAATGTGAATCAAATTGCTCTTAATGGCAATTTTTTAATTAAGCTAGTAAAACTTGTTCCAACATTTGCAGTGAAGCTCAATTTAACACTTTAACCAAAAAATGTGAATCAAGTTGTTCTTAATGGCAATTTTTTAATTAAGCAAGCAAAACTTGTTTCAATATCTGTAGCTAATCTCAAGTTTTTAACACTCTAACAAAAAAATGCGAATCAAAATGTCCTTAATGGCAATTTTATAACTAAACAAGCAGAACTTGTTCCAACATGTGCAGTGAAGCTCAATTTAATACTATAACAAAAAAATGCGAATCAAATTGTTCTTAATGGCAATTTTTTAACGAAACGAGTAAAAAGTGCTACAATATCTGTAGCCAACCTCAAGTTTTTAACACTATAGCAAAAAGATGTGAATCAAATTGTTCTTAATGGCAATTTTTTAACTAAACAAGCAAAACTTGTTCCAATATTTGTAGTGAAGCTCAATTTAACAAAACATCGAAAAAATGTGAATCAAATTGTCCTTAATGGCAATTCTTTAATTAAGTAAGCAAAACTTGTTCCAATATCTGTAGCTAATCTCAAGTTTTTAACATTATAACAAAAAAATGTGAATCAAATTGTTCTCAATGGCAATTATTTAACGAAGTTACTAAAAAATGCGAAAACTTATGTAGTGCATTCCAAAACTTTAACACCACAACAAAAAAATGTGATAATAAGTGTAGTACTAGTTTTAAATGGGATAATGCTTCACAAAAATGTATTTGTAATTAAGGTCTATTCCTCCAGAACAACCAATGTGTGGCTAAAGTAGTATGCTCTTAACCAACTCCCATTTGGAATTCTACATCTAATACATGTTATGCTTGTCCCTCAAATACTCCTCTACTTAAAAATGGATCTTGTGTAGCTTGTCCATCTAATTTACCTTTATATTCTCCAAATATTAAGCAGTGTGTTGGAAATTGTTCTAAAGGCTATATTTGGAATAATTCAACATTTGCATGCGATATGATCGTTTGTACAAATGAAAAGCCTTTGTTAAACTATACTAGTGGAAAATGCTAAGGTTGTCCCAACGGTTTCATTTGGATTTCTAGTCAAAAAACTTGTCGATCTAATATCACAGTTCAATGTCCTTCTAGTGATAAACCTTTCTACAATCCCTAGACAAAAATTTGTCAACTTTGCCCTATTGGCACAGTTTATAACAAAACTGATCAATTATGCGAGTACTGTCCTACTGGATTTAATCTAGATAGCACTTAGACAAAGTGTGTTTAACTCGAGAGTTGCGAAACAAATGAAAATTTGTGTCCGAAATGTCCTTAAGGATACATCTATAGCCATATTAATGGAAGCTGTGTAAGTATAACTGAGAATAGTACTTGTCCTAGTGGTTTCTTTTTCAATTCAACATCAGGACTCTGCTTTAAATGCTAACCAGGAACAACTTATAATAAAACTTTAGATAAGTGTACCTATATTGTTTGTGAAGGAGGACTATATAATAATGTGACGAAAAAATGCGAATCTTGCCCATCAGGATCTTTTTTTGATTAAACAAAAAAAACTTGCCTAACTTGTCCTTCTGGAACATTTTTCGATTCAATAAAAAAAGCATGTCTTACATGTCCTAGTGGTACATTTTATAGTTCAAAAAGAAATGGATGTATTAGATGTCCATAAAATTCAATATTCGATGTGAAGACATAAGGATGTCTTGCATGTCAATAAGGCTCAATCTTTAACAAAACAACAGGTTTGTGTTAAGCTTATGCTTGTAAAGCAGGTGAATATTTTAGCTAAAAACTAAAAAATTGTACAAAGGTTTCTAGTTGTAAATCGGGTCAATATTTTTCTACGACATCAGAAACATGCATCGATAACCCTGTCTGTAATTCTAATTAATTCTTGAATAGCTTCAAACAGTGTCAACCGATTCCTACATGCCCAGGTGATTTTTATTTTAGTAACAAGACGAACCAGTGCTAGAAAATCGGATATGTAACAGGAGTTAAGACAAATAACTTAATTTATGCCTATAATTTTTCAAATTATGAGGATCAATATAAGGCGAAACTTGCAGCTGAGCCCACGACTAAAGATTGTCCTCAAGCTGCTCCATTTTATGACAGAAATAATAAAGTTTGTGTGAGTTGTGGTTCAGATCGCCCTTATTTCAATTTACATACAAGTTTGTGTCAAAATTGTGGAGATGGAGAATATAGCGCTACACTAAGACAATGCACGAAGGGAGGACAAGTACAGAGCATCGACCCTACTCTCGAAAGATTAATTATGAATATTCTATGATTGAGTGAATTTTGTTTATATTTAATTTTTCTACATTATATTTACATATCATCATTAGAATTTGTTGTTTATAATCAGATAGATAATCAAATAATGTTAGAAGTTCTCACAGGACACGAAATTGTTTTCTATCCAGTCTCTTCCTCAGACCAAAAGCTGAAGGGATAGATTCAGTTAAGAAATGCGAACAACAGTCGATATCTAGTCTACAAGGTAAGCCTACCATAATCCAGATAAAATCTACCGATATCAATGCATTCTAGGCTGATCCGTCGAAAGGAATACTAGACCCATTTGAAACTAAAAGTATTCCTGTACT
>ERZ724506.711-NODE-711-length-11583-cov-8.965389_pt1 | contig 11583 bp, 5 predicted proteins | sample MGYA00376039_ERZ724506 | MGnify/ENA primary metagenome ERZ724506 (study PRJEB28724, sample SAMN07190887) | wastewater metagenome | isolation source: effluent of sewage treatment plant in Hong Hong | place: USA: Christiansburg, Virginia | collected 2016-03-01 ... | reverse complement strand
TTTTTTCATAAGCAAAATACATTCTGTTTTAATTTATAAATTTTTTTCATAAAAATAATTCATAATTTAATCATAGCATAAATGTACATATAATTATATATTTATATTATCCTAGTTTCATATCACACTTTCTATAACATTTAATAATTTTACTACAAGACCTGGTTATTTATTCTACAGTATAAAATAATTATTTAAAATGCTTAGAGATTATTTTATCAATAAAGAACTTAGTTTTAATTTTTTAATAATAATATTTATAAACTCTAAGGCTGAATATTAAAAAATAATATCATCTGTTTTTTATATATTTTGACTTATGATATTTAACAGTAATTACAAGGTGTATTCGTTGTTATGAAGACAGTCATTATATTATACAAAGGCTAATAATATCTACGATAATTTATAATACTACTTCTTATCATTTAGTTGCTAAAGATTTTGCTCATCAATTATGTCTTATTTTAAAATTATATCGAAACATATTTTATTATTAACAATTGCTGAAAATGATTAGCAATTAATCTATGAATCACTAAAGATCTTTTAAATAATATCACTTAATAGATAAACAGTTTTTTGTTTGTCTTTATTTTATTTACAAAAAATATCAATTATATTACTTTAAAATAACTCCTTAGTAATTCCCAACAGATTTATTTTGCCTAAAATATATTCTAATTATGTTGAGCTTAATATAAGTCTATTGTATTTAAGAGACAATATATCTGCTAGCTATATAATTGTTCTTAAAATTTAATTACTTTTGTAGAAAGAATTATTTACTAATGTCTATAGCTATTATAATATATCTTCTTTTAATTAATAATCATTAATTTATAATATTTAAGTTACAACTTTAAAACAATTCTCAATAAGTACTAAGTTATGTTCCGAATCTCTCAACTACACAATTTTATATAAAAATCCTTCAAATAATCATTATTTATCTTTCAAATATTTAATAACTTATTTTTATAAATGCTAATAATCATAGTATAATAAACTTATAAGCAAATCTATTATAACATAGTCAAATTATTATACATTTATTAATGAATCTATTGCTCTTAAAGCTTATATAATTTCAATTAAGAATTAAAATTCATTTTCCTCATTTCAAATTATATTAACTATATAGGGTAAAAACTCAGTCTGCATTCATTTAATACCTAATGCCTAAGCTATTAACTCTATGTTATTAAGAGCCTGTAATCTTACCTATAAATTATTTTATTATAAAGCTTATATAACCTCAAAAACATCCAATTACTCTTATTCAAAACCCATACTATTATATTAAAAAATAATTAAAAATCTATATAATAATTTGGCTTTAAATTATCCAGATATTAAACAATAAAAATCTAAATAAATTAATCTATTTTTCTTTTATTGATTTGTTGAATTTGCATCAACACTTATTATATTTAAATATCCAATATAATCAATATTAAAAGACTTTTTATTATTTATGTAATTATTCTTGTAAATTTATAACTTATAAATATGTATTAAGATTCTTATTTTAATGATTATTCTATCTTTGAACACAAATGTCCAGAAACTGCTCACACAAAAGACCTTTCCAGCAATAGAAAGCTAAGTGGCGCAGCTGACTGGATGGACAACATTCTTCTCTCGGAATCATTTGACAATATACTGTTAAATGATTTCAGTAAAAACAATCAGTAAATTATACTGGATTCAGCCCAAGATAACAACCAATCTATTATATAAAGCAATAGCCAGAATTAGTAGGCTTTTTAACAAAATTTCGAAGCCAACACTCTTATGATCAATTAGAAAGACTATGTAAAAAAAAAATAAACAGACTCAACAAATTTTGAAGCTACCTTGGAGATTAATAAAACGGCTGAGTCAGTTATAAAAAGCTAACCTATTTTAACGACTCAAAATGTCACTTAGACTGGCTGCAAGTGTAAATCATCTAACTGTCTTAGACTACACTGCTCTTGTTTCCAAGCCAATGGAAAATGCAGTCCTGAGTGTAGATGCCTAGGATGTCTTAATAATGATCAATATGATGATGTAAGACAATTTGTTGTATAAAAGACCATATAAATCTATCCAAATGCTTTTGATTCAAAATATGTCAAAATCAATGAAGAGACTTTCCTAAAAGAAGGATGCAATTGTAGACACGATTGTAGTAACAATTATTGTGGATGTAAAAAAGGAGGTCTCAAATGCTCTTCTTATTGCAGATGTCCAAGCTGTATTAACAACAAGGTCTTTGTGGCATATGACATATTGAAAAAGTTATTTGGAACCTAATCAAGAAAAAAAGACAAGATAATTATAAACTTCAATGGCGAACAAGTAAATAATCCAGGATAATCTAATGTGCTATATTAGGTATATAAGACTAAGATCCTTAATGCCGAGCCCAAGCCTAAAAAGAAAATAAAAAAAGAAATAAAACTTAGCTAAGAAAGCTTGCCAAGTATAACTGATTCTAACATATTTTTAAACGATTAAAATAAATAATTTTTATGTTATATTTTTTCTGAATTATTTTACTCTTTATTTTTATTATAGAAATTTTCAAAGGTTGCTTAAACATTTTTTAGCTACTCAATATCCGATAAAACATTATTAATATCTATATAGAGAGATTGAGTTTTTTATTTTTCTTCGAAGAGACTTTATAATTAGCTTTCTTTAATGTTTTTAAGCTTTCCTTACTTGTAAATAGTTTCCAAATATAATGCCATTTTTTGTAAACGAAATATTTCAAAAACATCAAAAATTTTCTCAATTTTTGCAATTAAATTTTTTTCTTAAATATCTTTATTTTCCTATTATAATCTTGATAGTGTTTCTTTATCCAATTATAGTTCTTAATTGAGATTATTTAACTAATATGTTTATGCTTAAAGTTATTATTAAAGATCATTTAAAACTCAAGTTTTTTCCTAAATATCTTTCTTAATAATCTATATATTTTTTGCAACTGAATTCTAACTAGTTTTGCCTTAGTAATTTGTCATCTTTTTAGTCATCTCTAATTTCTATTAAAAATCATTTTTCTTTTAAAACTTGAGATCAATATTAGTTTTCTTATTGACAACCTTTTCAATTTCCATAACTATTTTTTCTTATAAAACTCAAATGTCCTAGAGCTATAGTTTTTTAAGATGAAGATCTTTTTCCAAATCAGCTATTTCTTTTTTGCCAATATTAGGATCAAGGGCCTCTTGCATCTCTTTTTCGAGACTTATTTTTTTCTCATACAAAAGAATTTATCTTTCATTTTCAATAATGTTTTCCAAAATTAGTTGTTTTTCCTCCTTGAGTTTAGATATTTAAATCTCAAGCTAAACTACAAGACTTTCCATCTGCACCAAAACCTCTCCAAATTCAGAATTTTTATCATAGGTCTGATTATCAAGTTCTTTATGTTTGCTTCAAAATTGAGCTAAATATTCATTAAGCTTTCTCATGTCATTTTCTTGTTTTTTCATCAATTAGTTTTAGCCTTGAATTTGATTCTAAGTCTAATCATACTCAATTAGCAGTCTATCATTTTTCTTTTATAGAATAGCAATTTTTTTTTAGCTCTCATAATTTTTTTCTTAATAAGATTAAATAGATATTTCTTTATCCACTGCTTTGGTTTGACTCTTAATGAATTCTACTTCCAATTATTTTCTTCTGCTTTTAAATTATTATTATTCTTACTGCAAAATCATTAGCTCTTATTCAGTTTTATTACTGCTCATGATTTGTATCTTTTGAGTTGCTTTTTCAAACTCTTTATTATAGTTTGCAATTTCTGACATTTTTCAATCATTCTAATCAATGTAGTCTTTAATAATCTTATCCTTCTTCTAAATAAGATCTTCTTTTCTTTCCATAAGGGTTTATTTTTCTATTATTTGTTTCTCCAAGCCATCCTTATTAGATTCCAAGTTTAGAAGCTCCATTTAAATTCTGCTTATAAGATTATCTATGAGATCATTATCATTTTCTTATTTGTCAATTTTCACTCTAGTCTCTAGTATTTATTTTACAGTCTGTTAGTTGTTTTTTTCCTCTTATTTCTATCCTGATATTGCAGTAATCATCTCTGCATGTTTCTTATGAATCTCTTACTGAAGCTTTAGCAAATCATTCTAAATTATTTAAGAGTCTCTTTAGATTTGATTTTTTTCGTTTTCCAAAATTTTTATTTCTTCTTCTATTTGTTATATAGATTTTTATAGCATATCATTTTTCATTTGTTTTTTGTTGATTTTTTCTTGAATTTTTTAAGAATTATTTTTAAGTGTTTTTGTTTCCTTGTCAAGACTGTTAATTTATATTGCGATGTTTTCTTTGTCATTATTTAATTCTTTGAGCTCCTTATTGTAGGCATGGATTTGATTCTCATTTAAAATAAGAGCTTTTTTTTCTTTTTCAACTCTGGTCTTTGCCATCTACAAAGCCTTATTTTTATCTTCCATTTCAATCGAGATTTTTTAGAGATTTTAATTTAATAATTTTTTGTTGTTCAAAATTTTTTCAAGCTAATTCTAACCATTTCTTAAATTAGTTTGAATTCTTTGATACTCAATAAACTATTGTTCTTTTTGGTGCTTTAGTACTTGGATTTCTTCTATTAATCTATTTTATTCTTCAGTAATTTATAGCAGCATAAAATCTTATCAATTTTTGATTTTTTATTCTTTGAACAAATTTTCATTAATTATACTTTGTTCTCATTGCTTAACAAGTGCTTCATCTATTCACTTTTATTTTATATACTCTAATTACTAAATCGATAATTTTTGTTTCGAAACTTCTTTTATTCTTTATAAAATTTATTCATTTAAAGTTTTTGTAATTTAAGCTTTTTCTTCTAAAAAACTCTCTTATTTTCTTACAAGGGAAATTTGTTTTTATTTCTCTTCATTTAAGCTCTGAATTATTTCCATTTGGTTAGCGTTTTGTTCTTGAATAGAGACTAATCATTATTACTAGTCATATAGCAAGACTCCAGTATCCAATTTATCTTATTCAATTTTTTAGAGATGATTTTTTGCTTTTAAATATTCTTCAAATAATTTCTCTTTTTCTTATGTGAGTTATTTAAATAAAGTTTGCTACATGTTCTCTAGCAAAGGATGCTCTGCAGTTAAATACTCAGGTCTATCATGTCTTTGGTCAAGTTCGTTTTTCATTATATAAAATATTAAAATTTATTTAACAACAACCCGAGGATTATTATTGTTATTCTTCTTAATGAAAACTTAGACTCTTAATGTCTTAGATGTTACTTTATGAGAGTCATATTCTGTTTTAAAGCACCAAAGTTTTTATGTACTCAAAAACATCTTCAATACTTTCATTAGTTTTTGCGCTTACCCAAAATACTCAAAATCCTTATCAATTTTACCAGGCACTTATTTGATCATAAAATGAACAATTTTAGAGCAAGTGCTCATCAACTTTTCCTTTTTGGTAGCCAAACAACTTATCTACTTTGTTTATTACCAATATAACAGTAATGTTTTTAGTTTCGTTTTCCAACTTTTCAAATTGTTTCATGGCTCTTTTTAAGGAGTCCTCAGAGGTACAGTCGAGAACAAGAAGGACAACATTGGCATCTATATAATACATCTTGGCTATAGACATGAATCTTTCTTGGCCACATGTATCCCAAATGTGCATCAAAATCTTAGTGTTAGAGGATTAGTACTCTTTGTTTACAAAAGCAGTACCGATTGTGTTTGGAAGATCGCCTGTAAAAGAATGCTCTATAAATTGCTAAATAATGCTTGATTTTCCAACTGAAGTATCCCCTAATAGAATTACTTTAAGATCTATTTATTTTTGCATATAATATTATATAAATTTTATTTTGATAATTTATACTGAAAATTGCTTGTTTTCTAACGTTTATAATGAAGACCAAAGAGAAGTGTTTTTTGGAATAGATTTTCGATGAGCAAGACACTCCATAAAGTCATTCGATAATTTAAAGGATACTAAATGATAATAATCTCTTAAGCTAAAAAATTGATTTTCAATAAGATCAATAGGAAACAGTTGAGATCTCGTTCGAATCAAAAAACAGTCAGAATGAAATTGATAAGTTTGTTGAGGATAATATCATATAAGAGGAAATTGAGAAACTGACTTCAATATAGGATTTATAAGAAGACTTTATATAAGATTAAATGTAAGGAATATGAATGAGAAGTTTATTTGACATTTCAGCAGAAAAACTTCAAAAGGCTTAGAAATTATTGAGCAATATAGACAATGATTAAAATCATCACTAACATGATAAATATGGTAAATGAGAAAGCATTTAAACAGTGGATGAATTGCCTATAAAAATGAAGTCTTTATTTGATGTGGATCCTGAAAAAATGAAAAAAGCCAAATAATTACTAGAAGGTATAAAAAGCTAAGAAAATATAATAAAAAATACCGATGCCCAAGAACAAGAGTTACAGTAATATAAAATAAAATCATTGTTCAATGTAGATCAAAGTAAACTATAAAAAGCCTAAGAACTAATGAGTAACCTAGGAAATAAAAATACCTTTAAAAAATAATAACAAAATTAAAAATAAATCATCAAAAAATTGCATAATAATAAACGAGTTAGCATTGATAAGCCTGTGCTGAAAAAACAAAAATATATATAAAACAAAGAGCTTTTAACAAAACTTCATAAAATCAAACTATATAATGATAAATTATAGTTTAAGCCATATGAAAACCCTTTTGAATTTAACATCACATTATTTAAAGAGAAAAAATACTTGCTTGATATTTCTTATGGAATTTAAATATGTATGTCTAAATATGGAATCGATTTTAAGCAAGTATCTCTTAAATATATATTTAATCAATACCAGCTACTATTTTATCTACATAGAGTTTCTAAGAAAAAATTTGAAAATAAAGAAAAATTTATTCAGTTTTGCATTGAAGAAATTTCCTTTTGATTTTGGCGCCTGAAAATTAAAAGAGATAAAAGTATATTATAAGAGCTTAAGAAATCTGGTTAACAGTTTAAACCTTATATAAATTTATTGTTGCTTGATATTCAGCTACACAATAATAAAATTATGCTTATTTTTACTGATGGCTTTGAAACTGCAAATTTCTTTATTGGTAAAGTTTAATAGCCATTTTTCTACTAATTATTATTAGAAGGAAAATTGATTATTGGAGAGTTTTATTTAGCTTCATAAATTCAATACATTTCTATTGAGATTCCAAATTCAACAAAGCCTAAAAGAACCGATATTATTCTATATGCTAATCTTTTTTTCAAGAGTAAGATTTATCAATTAGGCTAAGTAGTTTATCAAATGATTTAAAGCTAGTTAAATAAATGTGTTTTAGATGGAAATTGGATTTCTAGCATAGTTTGTTAAGTAGTTGCTAAAGGAGGTTTTTATCTCAACAACATTAATACACTAAGAAGAATCAACATTTCTAGCGACTATTTCTTAGAAGAATATTTACTTAACAATGATCTTACTGCAGAAAAGGTTTAATAATAATTCTCCTTCTATATTGATGTATAATAGACAAAAAATGACTAAATAAAATACAGAATTTTCTTTAGAAATCAAGATGCTTGTTTTTATGAGTATTTTTAAAAAGGTTAATATTATGAATTTTAACTGCTTAAAATTTGCTGATATGCGTTTGAGTTCTTTGATGTTTAAGAAAATAAAAAGAAATCATTAATAAAATTATATGTTTATTGATAGACAAAAATGTAAGAACCAAAAATCAAGTAATAAAAAGTTGAGTCAAAAATTAGATAGTTTTTATCTAAAGAAGATATTTATTAGAACTTATTTTAAGTTCTTAATAATTTCAATAAAATACAAAAAGGACCCAACTTATTATCAGCTGATCTTAGTTACATAGATAAAGTAAGTAGTACTTAAAATACATATTAGTGTTTATTTTATTTCTCAGAAAAAGTTTTGTTTGTTGGCAACATTTATAAGGAGGATTTTTGCTTCAAAAAACTTCAACATTTTTTCTTCTCTGATATATAAATACAAACTATAATATAAAATGAGTTTAATAACAATAAGTTATTAATTGTTGGATTCATTCTTACAGAAGATAGCTTTTTTAAAAAATCAAAAGGAAAAATAAAAGCGTTAAATTTTAGTGAAAAATAACTTAATTTTTATTAAGAAATTTTGCTTAATTGGTGAAAATGAAAACTTAATAAATTTTAATTTATACTTTATTATAAAAAAAAATAAATTGTTTTCTTTATCATTAATAATTCATTTAAATATTAAGAGTCAAATTTAAGTATAATTTTCTAGTAATATTATAAAATATATAATAATGGCAAAACTTGTGGAAAACTATATACTTCAAAGAGTAATTGGATAAGGTCAGTATGGCCAAGTCTATAAAGGCATTAACAAAAATACTGATGAAGATGTCGCAGTAAAGTCTATCAAATGAAGTATTCTATAAGGAAAATTTCATGAACTTTTAGAGAATGAAATTCGGGTACTTAGAAGCTGTAACAATATAAACATTATGAAGCTTCATGATATAAAAAAAACCAAAAACAACATCTACTTAATTACTGAATATTGTAACGAAGGTGATCTTTCTTAAGAGCTAAAGACGAAAGGTAAATTCTCTGAAGAACTTGCAGTAGAATATCTATGCTAAATTCTCAATGCCTTCCAAACACTATATAAGAACAAAATAATGCATCGAGACTTCAAATTACCAAATATTTTAAAGCATAATGGTGTTATTAAGGTAGCTGATTTTGGCTTTGCAAAAATGCTTGGAAACTAAAACTATGCTCAGACAATGCTTGGCTCTCCATTAAATATGGCGCCAGAAATTCTTGCAGGAAAAGAGTACACAAATAAGGCTGATATTTGGTCAATTGGCGTTTGCTTTCATGAAATGCTTTTTGGAAAGTCTCCTTACTCTGCTTGAAATATTGTTGAGCTTTTAAACAAGATAAAAGCCAATCCACTTTAGCTTCCTTCCAAATGTGGTCTTTCTGTAGAGGTATAAGACATACTTTTTAAAATGCTTGTCTATGATCCTGAAAAAAGAATTTCCTGGGAAAAATTATTTGAGCATCCTGTCACCAAAATGCTTGAGAACAGAATTCAAAAAGATTTAGAGTCTGCCATGAAGGATCAGGAAATTGAGAATATTTCTTGATTTTATTTGAATAATAACAGAGTCATAGAGCATCCTGAAGAGATCAACTAAAAACAAGATATTAATTAGTTTGCTTATAAAGCTTCATAGAATCATAATTAGAAGTTCTAAGGCAAGGTACTTAACAGGAAAAAAATAAGAGATGATGAGCAGCACCAAGATGATAGAGTTTAGGTTGAGCAGAACTAATAGGATTATGCTACAGAGGATATGGAGCCTGTTAGCCAAGAGGAGACTTAAAGAGAGAAATAAACAAAGACAATAAAGCAAAATACTTAGAGAATCCTGCATGAAAGAAATAAGTATGTCTTTCTAGCAACAGTGGCTGAGGATTGTATATAATTCAAGCTTCCGTTGTCAGATGTAGTCACATTTTGTATAATTAAAAAATTGTTTGTTTTAATATCAAATTTAAAAAATGTTCTCTAAAGTAAATAAAATGTTTTTGGTTTAGAATTTTGGCAATAATATGTACAAACAAGTTAGTACAAGAACATGAGTGATTTTATTAACAAGGAATATAATATCTTTTAGAGTTAGTATTAGAAAGTTAGCTAGGATATATCTAACAAATATGGTAAAGAAAACTAACAGAATTATTGATATGTTAAGGATATTCTTTGAATTGAGGACACAAGATAACTAGATGTATTATTAAGAGGCTTAGTAAAGGAGTATTTGTATTCTTTATTTGGAGATTAGAGCAACTACCAGAAAGTATCGAGCTGGCAACATGCTTGCCAGGTGTTAGATAGCTTAAGAATGAATGAAATCTTCAATTATAATCAAGGATAAAAATAGTATTTTGACTTCAAGTTATATTATTAAGAACTCAAGGATATTGATTACAATTAACACTAGTTAATATTTAGAAAAAAGCTGCAGGAAATGAGCATAGATCTAAGAATTTAATCAATATAAATTTAATTGTATTTTAAATAATATTTTTAAGAATTAATCATATAAATAATTACTTGATATTTCTAAGAGTATTAATAATTAATCTATCAAGTTTTATGAGAGTAAAATTACATAACAGTTTTATTATTTTTTATAATTTTCAATTTAAAACTATTTATTAATACATTATAATTAGTATTATGCATACATAAAAAATTTCCTTCGATGAGCTCAAGCAATTTTCTATAGGAGATTATATTCTAGAAGATAATTATAACTTATAAAGAAGATTTTAAAAATCACAATTTGATGGAATTTCTTTATTTGTTTAAATTTTTAGCAAATCTAACAAAGAGCCAAAAGCTACCATTATATTACTAACATCTTTAGATGAGAACTAGCTCATATATATTTAACCGATATTAAAACTATGTGACTTAGAATATGAGGTTATTTCAATGGATTATTGAGGCCACGGGTTTTCTTAGGATAGCAAAGGGTCATTAAAGCTTATTAAAATAAACTAAGACATACTAACATTACTTGCATTTGCAAGACAGGATCTTCCATTGTTCTTTTTATGCTGCTCAATAGGTGCAACAATTTTACTAAATCTTTTGTTATAAAATCCTGGCTTAAAAATATAAGGACTGATTTTTCTAAATATTTTTGTGTTATTTAAGAACTGTTTATGATGGCAGCTTGGTTATAAAGAAAAAATTGTTTTGAGTATTTTCCCAAATTTTATTAACGTAAGATAAAAAGCACTTAGAAATGTAAAGTCTTATTTATCCAGAAGACTGAGTATCCTGTCATGAAACGCTATATAAGATTATAAATAAAAAAATACCTTTTGAAAACAGTAGCATTTCCGTATTAAAAATTTGTAGGAATTTATAAAGCATTTTTTGTTAAAATTAATTCTATGATTTTGAGTATCCTGTGTTGTTTCTTTAAGGAGAATCTGATATTATGAGCGCCTTGAGAAATATTGATTTTTTGAAATATAGAATTAGTTTTAAAGAGATTGAAGTAAAGGAAATTCATGTAGGAAAGCACAACATGATAATAGATAGATAATAGGTTTATATTATTGATTAAATGGAACTGTTTTTTCAATAATAACTTTTAAAGACAAAAAATTTCAGTAGGATAAAAAGAAATTCCAATCAACTTAAAACTAAAACCTTAATGAGAATGGAGCAAAATATTTTGATTCTTATTGTCAATATTAGGTATTTACATTGTAACTAAGAAATGACCTGATTTATTAAAGACTTTGTTCAAGATTTTAAATTATAAAAAAAATATCAATTAATAAATTTTATTAAAAAAATTCTCATTATAATTTTAGTATTTAAATTCATTTTATTTCGCCTCTTTAAATAATTTTCTAAATGGATTAAATTTCAGCAAAAATAAAAAATATAATTTTATAATTATTATATTTTAATCTTTTTATAATTTCCATGGATCCCAATGGAA
>ERZ724506.710-NODE-710-length-11586-cov-4.303356_pt1 | contig 11586 bp, 18 predicted proteins | sample MGYA00376039_ERZ724506 | MGnify/ENA primary metagenome ERZ724506 (study PRJEB28724, sample SAMN07190887) | wastewater metagenome | isolation source: effluent of sewage treatment plant in Hong Hong | place: USA: Christiansburg, Virginia | collected 2016-03-01 ... | reverse complement strand
GATAAAAAAGCCTACTTGCAAGTAGGCTTTTGTTAATAAATGTAATTATCTAAACACTGATTTTATTTCACATTCAAGTTCTTCGTATGTAATTTTACCGTCTTTAAACAATTGAGCCAAAATTTCAAAAGGCTTTTGTGTTTTAGGAAGTTTAATAACAATTGGCTCGCCTAAATTTACCTTTTCCTTCATTGTTGAAACTTCATTAGGATCGTTAGTTGTTGCCCAAATGCCTTCGTTATTGATAATAAGGTATTGTGCCCAATACGGGAATTGGTTAGCATTCAAATCAACTTGTATAGACAATTCTCGACTTTCGACTTCAATATTAGGGCGAGGACCATAATTTGGTTGACCTATTGTTGGTTGTTTAGGTGTTGAATGTCTTGCAGTTTTATATTGTGCATCTGTAATCGGTTCAAAGAATTGAACATCTTCTGGGTCAATATACTGTTCTTCTTCAGAGTCGTCAATAATAACTAAAACGCCGTCTTCAACCCTTAAGATAGGATATATTTGGCCATTAGTAAAATACATTGATTGTTGTGGTCTATTCCATCTAGCGTATCTGACACTATCAAATATTGTTGCGACTGACATTAATTGTTCTCCATGCCACTTAGTGATTTTTTAAAATTTTTATTATAATCTAACAATAAAGGTACATATTGTTTAATATTCTGAGTATATACTAGAGGTTCATCACCATCAATTGAAATTATAATAACGATATTAGTGATAGGTATATTGTATAACTCATAAAACATTATAGCATAGGCAGTTGCTTGTACAAAGTAGTGAGGTATATCGTATATTTCTTTATGCTTTCTAGAAGTTTTAAAGTCTATAACTGACAATATCCCATCAAATACCCCGATACAATCCACAGTACCAGCAATTTGTAATTTCTTTGAATATAAAGACTTTTCTAAACAATAAATCTTACTAAATCTATCCAATATAGCAGACATGCGCTTAAATCTATGATATAAAACAACATTACTTCTAATTTTATCGTTTATATCTTTATTTGATAGATAATCTTCACATAAGCTATGGATAGTTGTTCCAATCAATGCCGCAGTATTAGATACCTTTTTAGCATATTCTTCACCAACCGCTGCCTTCCAGTTATCAACCCAACTATTATCACCAGAGCTCAATACAGTAGTAATGGAATATAATGGTAACGTATTATCCCCATTAACATAATATACCCTCTTATCGTTTAGCTCTGAGCGTTCTATTGTGTAATTATTGATTGGTAATAGTTCAAATGGAAATACCTTCGGCTGAACAATTGGTTTATATCTTGGTGTAATTGTACTCATAATATCCTATAATTTATACTTATCAATTATACCAATTAAAAGGCTATTTGTATTCTCGCCAATACTATCGAAATATTGTTTAGCTCTAATACAAAGGTCTCTATGGCTATCTAACCCATTTGATCTAGCACCACACCCACGTATAACACAACAGGTAGTCATAACATCAAATTTACTTGGGTCGTACAAAAGGAAGAGATTGTCCATCTCTTCCTTTGTTTCAATTGAAAGTAATATGGAAAATAAAATTGTATAATCTCTACGATAACCAGTGATGGGTGTAGATTCTATTTCTTTTAGTCTTTCAATTAAGTTTGTGTTCATAATAACCGGTATGTTAAATTTTTATTGACTTCGTCTACTAATAACTGAGCATAGTCACGAATTTCTTTCTGAGCATGTTCTTCCAAACGTTGTTTGATTAATCTTCCCCATGCCTTTAAATGACCTGTTGAATAATAATCTGTCATCATGGCTTGCGGTAAAATACCACGAGCTTGCTCAGGACACATATTGTATTGATGATTTTTATCAACAAAAGTAGTATACACGTCATTAGCCTTTTCAACAACAGCATTATGTAATATTTTAGCAGTAGTATGTTCGTTGCACATAGTATCGGTGGAGCCTTGTTTTTTATTTTCAGCTCTACCACGTAGTTCATCTGGAATAAAATATTCAGGTTCAAAATCAACGTATCTACGGCTTGATTCATTAAATGTAAACCCAACCATGTGTTTAAAACGTTGTCTTGCAACATAAATTGGAACTTCTTCACGAATAGTAATGTCAATAAAATATTCAACTCTATCTTCATCATATAATTCAACAATACTATTACCATCGCCATCTTTAGCAAGAATATCACTAATATAAGTGTATTCATTACATGCTAATGTATTTTCAGATGTGGTATTATCAAACATATTAAATGCTTTCATAGAACCTGGATATAAAAGACTTAACGTGTTAATTATATATTCACGTGAATTTGGTTGGAAAATATGTTCGTTAACATCAGCATTTAATAAGTTAATCCAACCATATAAACTATGTCTAATAATCCAATGTGGTATGCCGTTAACATCGCCCTGTGTCATTACAATACCATTTAGCATTTCTTGAGTGACTGCTTGTATAAACCATTCCATTTCAAATAAGTCTACATTAAATGCAAAGGTTTCACGTACATGACTAAATGGTGTCCAATGCCCATGACTAGCTAGATAATTTAAAAGCTTTTGATCGCCCTCTTTTAACTGTCCATTTACGTCAAAATCTGACTCTTTACTAAAAGATACCCTTGCAGCATTAACCACAAAAATGTCTGAATATGGTTTGTTGATTACGTTAATTCTGGTAGTATTCGTTGTTCTTATCATTTGTATGTTTACCTTTATTGTTTTGTTTAATTTTGTACCGTCTATCAAAATAATAGTTTCTACTTCATTAACAACACCTAATATATTAGATGCGGTCTCCATAGACTTTGTTATAGAAGCTGTATGGTCTACAGGCTCCTTGAATCTTATTGTACAGTTTTTAAGTAGTTTGTAATCATATTTTTAGCTGCATTTATGTCTCTATCATGTTCAATAAAACATTCATCACATTTAATAGTTCTTATAGATAAATTCAAACGCCCCCATTTATAACCGCAATTGGAACATATTTGTGAACTAGGATAGTAAGTATCTACCTTATGAATGATTCTATTACATTCAGCAGCTTTAGATATTAACTTAGTAATAAATAATGACCAGCCTTGTTGTCCTATTAACTTTGAAAGATGTTTATTACCTTTCATCGCCATTTCTTTAACTTTCAGAGTTTCAATACTAATAACTTGGTTTTTGTTTATTAATATAGATACTAATTTATTATGAAAATTAGTTCTTTTATCAACTATTTTCATATGCGACTTAGCTAATTTTAACTTCTGTTTATAGAAATTATTAGATCCTTTCTTCTTTCTACTTAAATCTTTCTGTTGTCTTTTTACTTTTTTATAAAGCGGTTTTAGTTTAGGCAATTTATATTTCTTACCATCTGATGTTGAACAAAATGTTTCTATACCTAAGTCTAAACCTATAATAGATTTTGTAGAAGGTACTATCTTAGGTACTACCTCAACCACAAACGAAACATAGTATCGGCCAATGTTATCTTTAATAATAGTACAAGATGAAGGTTTAGAAGGCAATTCTCTATGCCATTTAACTTTCATTAAAGATTTTTGATTAGCAATACGCAATTTATTATTTTTAATACCATACTGTAAATTAGTTAACGTAAATGAATTTTTATCGTATTTCTTTTTAAATTTGGGGAATCCTTTCTTCTTTTTATATGAATCTCTAATAGCCGTATCTAAATACCGTAATGTTTGTTGTAAACTTGATGAAGGAACAGACTTTAGCCATTCATAGCCTTCTATATTTTTACATTCAGTCAATATCAAACACAGCTCGTTAAAGAAATGGAATTTCTTAGAATGGTTATAATATCGAATATTAGCCGCTAAGAATTGATTCCATATAAATCGGTTAATACTAAAGATCGACTCTAAGTATAATCGTTGTATTTTATTTGGATATATTCGATAGTTATAACGTTTCTTCATTAGTCTTATCTAAAAATTATTTGTAAATAGTAGCATAGAAGATGTTTTATATCAACTATTATAGGAGGATTTATGATTAAAATTGGAGATTTCGTGTTATCCGACTTTTTAAAAGAGACAACGGATTCCTCGTCTAAACGATTAGTTTTATTTATGGCAGCAAGTTCTATGGCATTGGGTATTATTGTTCTTACAATTGCTACATTCTTTACAACTGTGCCAGCAGATTTAATGTGGGCATTAACTATACCATTATCAGGTATGGCAGGGTTATCATATGCTACTGTAGAAAGAGCAAGATTACAACTAGCTCAAACTAAAATAAACGAAGCTAATTTAACACCTACACCAACAACAGAAGAAGCAAAATGATAGTAAAAGATAACTCACTAACAGAAATTGTAGAAAATAAATCTACATTAGACGAAACCATTTATTCTAATGTTACCTTAAATGAAGTCAGACGTACTAATACCAATCTGTCAGAATATGGTAGCAAAGAAACGGTACAAAGTACACAACAAGTTTTAATAGATTGAGATAATTATGAATATAGAACAACTTATTGAAGATTTAATGGTAGAAGAAGGATTAAGATTAAAGGCATACTCATGCACCGCAGGTAAACGTACAATCGGTGTTGGTAGAAATTACCAAGATGTACCATTTACTAAAGCAGAATGTATGGAATTATTCAATACCACTTCTATATCATTTATTCAAGCTGACAAGGTATTAACTGAGCGTGGAATAACAAAAGCACAAGCGTCAATGTTATTAACTAACGATATTAATAAATGTATATTGCAATTACAAAAACAATCGTTCTGGGCATCTGTTAAAAATGACGACCCAAGAGCTAGAGCTGTAATTGACCTTTGCTTTAATATGGGTATTAATGGTTTGTTAGCATTTAAAAATACATTAGCGTTTATTGAAGCTAAAGATTGGAAGAATGCAGCAAAGAATCTTACCCAATCTAAATGGTATAACCAAGTTGGACAACGTGGTCCGATGGTAGTAAAACTAATCGACCCAACATTCTACGATAAACCTATTGTAGAAGTAATTGCTACACCAGCTAAACCTAAAGCTAAAAAGAAATAAAATAGGGGCGAGAGCCCCTTTCTTTATTTAAAGCACATATATAAATTTACTTCGTATGTACTCATTTGTATTTCATCCAGTTAAAGTGTTCATCAGGTATAGGTAAACCTAATAATTCACGTATTTTGTCGTCTTCAAGTAAAACAGTTTGTTTATTTTCTACTACTTTATCTAAAAAGTCTGAGAACTCTTGTCTACTTTGCATTTCTTTATATAATGTGTCTTTCATTGAAATAGTATAATTGAAATAAGAAGTTGGTATTGCACTAATTATGCCTTTAATAGTATCTTCATAATTTTTAGTTACTATACCCATTGCTTCTAATGTTTCACAATTATCCCACCATTGTTCTTTGGTGGGTAATTTATTCATAGCTATTTCTTTAAAATGATCATAACTCATCATATTAGTTTTAGGTTGAGTATAATATAAAAAGAATGGGAACATTATTTCTTGTTACTTTCAATAACCGCTAAAAGATTAGCAGTAGAAAAGTGTTCAGGTTTTTGTATTTTTCCATCAGCACGTTTAATGCATTTATACTCACCATCTTCTTCAATAAATTTAGTATAATTAGAGCGTCTTACTTCTTCAATAGCAGCCATAATAGTTTCTTTAGACCATCCTCTTGCTCGCATGTAGCCCATAATAACCCAAATCATATCAACACAACCATCTAATTCTTCGGTTTCAAATACTTCACATTCAAAATTTAGGGCTTTGTTACCGGAGAATGCATCAATAAATTCGTTATATTCTTCTGTAATTAAATTTTTGTATAATTTCATAGTTTGCTGTGATTTACCGACACCAGCAATATCATTCCAAGTCCAAATATCTTCAAGAACAGGCGGTAATACAGTGGCCTTTTGTTGTGCTACTACTGCATTAATTTTCTGTTGTATTTCTTCAACGGTTAATTTATCGTCTACTTCGATGTAGAATACTTTACGATCCATGTTTTAATCCTTATAATGGTAAATTGGGTAATACGTGGGTAGTAATATAGTTTGCAATATTACTCTTTATGATCTCAATATCACTATTATCTCTATCTATATTCCGAATAATATATTCAGTAACAACCATAGAGGTTATAATATTACAAATCTCTTCTTCAAGATTGATTTCATGATACATCTTTAAATCTTCGGGCAATGACCTAGACCAATTTGCCCCTTTATATACAATTCCGTCAATTGTAAATTGTATTTTACAACCAACACTATTAATAACAGTAGTATGTGATATTTCCATAATATTAGTCCAAATTTAATTTTTTAAGTTTTTCAATGAATATATCCTTACCGTTAGATGATTCAAGTTTAGATATCTCAGCTTTGACTTTAGCAATTTGGCTGTCTAAATCTAAAATGTTGTCTTTAGTGAATGAATACGATGGTATAGATATAATTCGGTCCGCAATTTCGTTGTTAATGGTAGCTAGTCCTAATACATAAGTCAATAAACTTTTACGAGTATGTTCGTTTAAAATCAACTTACCGTCCAATACTAAAGAGATATATAAACGCTTAACTTCTAACTCAATTAGCTTATTCTTTGTTTTATTGATAGTAAATTGTAAAGATTCACCGCATTTTAATATTCTATAATCACAAAAAGATTTTACTAACTCTTCTGGGTTTTGAAATATTTTTAAATTGCCATTTTCATCTATAGTAGTTAAATTTTCAGTTTCAGATTTTATTAAACCAAAGAATTTAATAGAGTCAATATCAATTGCTTTCATTTCATCGTCAGAGGCATATACATAAAAGTTAAAGCCTTCTTTGTTACAATCGTCATCAAAGTCTGTAATTTTATTAGTATTTTTCAATTTTACTAATAAATTAAAATATTTTTCACGGTCATATCCAAGAGGTAACTCACTAATATGATATACAGTTTTTCTGCCACGTTTTACTTTATTAACTACACCTAAAGTCGTCCATTTATTATCTCCTACTTTTTGTACTTCTCCTAAAAATTTAGGATATTTTACATCAATGGAGGTTTTAATTTTGCCTTTTTGTGCATATTCTAAACATGCTTGTTTAACTGTTTTCCAATCACGTGGTAAAATGTTACATGCGAAACCAACAGCCAATCCAGAAATACCGTTTATTAAAGACCAAGGGATAATAGGTAAGTATGTTATTGGTTCTGGATTATCTAATCTAGACACGCATACTTCAAAATCAGAGTAAATGTCATTAAACTGTTCCGATAAAGTAACGTAGATATATCTCGATGCCGCAGCTTCTTGTATTAAACGTGAGCCGAAGTTACCATGTCCAGTAAACAGTGGGATATTATTTTTCCAGTCAGCAGACATACCAACTAATGCATCTTGTGCCGAAACTTCGCCATGTAAGTATTCGTAAGAACTAAGTGATGAACCTAACTCTGCAACCTTTATTTTTTTATTTTTTGCGATATCTAATGCGGCACAAATCAATTTACGATGAACAACTTTAAATCCATCAATATAATTTGGTATTGCTCTTTGTTGCAACACGTAGAGTGAATATTCTTTGTAGTAAGTATTTGTGTAATCTTTAATTGACATTTCTGGTTGCATTTCATAAGAAATATCAACCATTTGACTCTCTGTAGCCTTTTTTGTTGCCATTTTGTTATTCCGTTAACAATGTTATAGTTCAGACGCTCAATAAGGTGGTTTAAGGCGTACGTCTATAAAAACTAATACAGACGTACTACTATGTAATTAAACTGCCTTAAATCGCCTTATTAGCCTTTCAATGGTACTGTTGTAATAGTAGTTCTTGATAGACCGAAAATAGTAGGAGCCATAGGTACCCAACCCTTTTCAATAAGAACTTCTACATTAACTTCTTCATACTCTTTAACCCGCTTGATAGACGAAAGATTAGGTTTGTTAAGTTGTAGTGAATTATTATTTTTAGTTAAGAACGAAGAGCCTTTTAAGTTCAATGTTTTGTTTAATCTAACACCATAAACTCTACCACCATTAAAAGTAGTATAGCTAGTGTCGCTATCAATAGATAACTCTTCTTGCAATTTACCGTAGATATAAGCATTCCAATCATATTCAGTTAATAATGGGCGTTCGCCAGTAAACCCAATATCTTCATCATTAGGATCGAATGTGAAAACTTCACCACGTACCACAGGCTCGTCTTTATATTCGTCCAAAAAGTTATCGCTAACCAATGCTCTTACTGGTGTTTCTCTTACTACTTCAGGTACAGTTTGATCTGATACTGCTGGCTCGGCGCCGCTAAGTACAATACCAACTTCAGATACATCTGAAGAATTTGTTACATTTGATTGTGTCATTTTCATTTCCTTTGTTTTATGCTACAAATTCATTTAGTAGCCATTTTTGTCTAAGTTCGGAGCTATCTCCAAACGCCATTTTTAAATAAGTTTCATCTTCTAAAGTTTTCATAGTTATAGGTATTAATTTAGGTTTATTAATACACTCGTCATAAACATCTAACGGCATGGTACCTAAACCTTTAAAATATGTTATTTCATAACCTTTAACTGCCTTTTCATTCTCATGGTATTCGTCAAAAGAATAAAACAGTTTTAAATCTTTTCCCTTTTTAGCAGAAAATAATGGTGTTTGTACTACAAAAATCCTATTTTCATTAAAAAGTGTAGGTCCCCATAGATAAAATAAATTATACAAAAGCTCACGAATACACATACCATCAACGTCAGCGTCAGTCATAATTGCAATTTTACCGTAATTGAGGTCTTTAGGTGGTTTACCTAATTCTAATCCAATAATAGAGGTTAATTCAGATACGATGGTATTTCCCATAATATCAATATATTTCATACCCATTACATTTAATATCTTACCACGTAAAGGATAACCGCCAATTTTATTTGAGCGTCTAACCGAAATTAATGGACCAATAGCTGATAAACCTTCTGCTAAGAACAATATACGTTGCTCAGGGTCTTCATGTGTTGCTTGTATATGATTTACAATATCAAGTTTTTTGGATTTCTTTTGCTTTCTTGCTAACTCTAATCTTTCTGCAAGCTCTTTTTTATACAAAATAGATTCAATAATTGGATTAATGATATTATCAGTAGCTAATATCTTTTTAGAAATTATACTAAAATCATAACCACTAAAATAATCAATAACCTCATTGCGGCTATTTGTAATCTTTTCTTTTGTTTGTGAGTCAAATTTTAAATTTTCAAAATTAGAAAGGTAAAGACCGACAAATAAGTTATTTTTTATTTGGCTAGAAGTAACATCAATTTTATGTTTCTTTTTAATTAACGGTTGAAGATTAATACATATTTCAGAACTAATATAATCAATAATCGAACCACCATTAGGTGTATGTAAGCCATTAATATAAGAGTGGTATCTAAATTCTTGTTCTTCGGCAGTTGACCCTACTATAATAGTAAAGGCCTTATCTTTGATTACAATATTATTTTCATTTAGAGCATTGGCTAATACTTGTACGTCTTTAATTGAAACAGACTCACCATTAAAGGTGAAATGTATCTTTGGATAACATACTGACAAATTTATTAGCCTTTGCTTAATATAATCTGAATGAGTATTAAAGTCAACAATTCCTTTATTGAATTGTGATAGATCAGGTTGGAAGGTAACTTGTGTGAAATTCTTTTTAGATGCGCCTACTTTAACTTTGAAGCCATCTTTCTCGAATACTAAAGATTTCTTGCCATCGTGTGTTTCGCCTTTAAATTGTCCAGAGAAAACATACGTTGCAAAAGAACCTACACCATTTGCACCTAAAGTAACTCGAGATGCTTCAAATGAGGTTCCTGATCTTGCTCTAGACCAAGACAACACTGGACGATATTCATCAATACCATCGGGCTTTTCAATAGGTATGCCTCTACCGTTATCGTGTACTGATACTTCAAACCCCTCTAAATTTGATGACATAGTTACATCAATTTTATTAGCATACTTGCCGTCAGTACGAATATTCTCATCAACACTATTATCAATAATTTCGTTAATTATCTTTAACAATCCTGGTACAATATCAATTTGTTTATATTCAGCTGATATTGCATTACTAAGCTCTGTTTTAATAAAATAACTTAGTATTTTAGTTTCATCAATTGAGCCGATATACATAGACGGACGAATTTTTAAGTGTTCTTCGTCCGTTAATACTTTAAATGTCATTAAAAAATCCTTTTTTATTTTCTTTATGTAGCCTTATCTATCCAATTTGGAGTTTCAATATTATACGGTGTTGTTTCACCGTGATAGTTGTTACAATTAGAATTTGTGCAATAGTACCAAAAGTCATATTCACTTTCCGCAATTTTAACACAATGGAATTCAATAGGACTATGACAGATTACACATACTTGATCTGGTGTTAATTTAGAAATGTAGTTACTACTCATATCATAGTCCAATGTTATTAAATTCTAGGCATCCAATGTGTCATTTTATCACTGTTCCACATTGGTAAGGAAGCAATACCGTTAATAATTTGAATAAACACTAACATTGGACCATCCTTACGATGTTTCCAATCATAGAGACCTAATTCAATTTTACCGCTTTGGTATTTTATCCAAATCTCACATGGTTTAGGCGGTTTACTATCAGCATCTACCCAAAAAGGTGAGTCAATTGATATCTCTTCTTTATTCATGTTCCACTCCAAATTAAGTATATGCCATCCAACCATCACCTGGATCATATTCGCCGTCAGGTGCGTCTACTTGAGACCACCCTAAACCTGTTAGCTTAATGTAGTCCTCTGGAGATACAGGTAAGTCAGTAGCATACGCATAAAAAGTATCGTGTTCCGCACCAATACTATACCCATCAGTTTTATAATACGACTGTAAAATTAATATACCGTCAATAAAATTACTTAGTTTCATGAACATCACCGGATACAGAATTGTTTAATATCTTTTCGTTTTGCTTTTTAATTTCTTCAGCTTGATGATGTGCAACCATATTACGAAGCGCATTGACTAAAACTTCACCAACTTGTGGCTTAATTTCTTCAAAAGAGGAAGCAGCAATAAATGGGTCGTTTACTTCAATACCATTTAGCAATAAAAATACTACATCTGTACTAAAGTATAACTCATCAGAATCATCTTTCATACCAATATCATATACATGCAGAACGGTTCCTCGATAGATACCGTCAACTACCATATAGCAGTCAGTAAATTCTTTAGAAGTTGTAGATTGGGGGTGTCGAATAAGTTTCATACCATTTATCCTTTTTGATAATTTCTACTTCATTAAAGATATTACAGAATTATAGTATCTTCTCCATAGACTTTGTTATAGAAGCTGTATAGTCTACAGGCTCCTCTTAAAACTATTATATAGTTTTTAAATAATTATTCAACATATTTTTAGCTGCATTTATATCTCGTTCATGTTCTACTAAACATTCTTGGCATTTAATAGTTCTTATTGAAAGATTTAGTCGTCCCCATTTATAACCACAATTAGAACATAGTTGACTACTAGGGTAATAAGTATC
>ERZ724506.709-NODE-709-length-11597-cov-5.153353_pt1 | contig 11597 bp, 6 predicted proteins | sample MGYA00376039_ERZ724506 | MGnify/ENA primary metagenome ERZ724506 (study PRJEB28724, sample SAMN07190887) | wastewater metagenome | isolation source: effluent of sewage treatment plant in Hong Hong | place: USA: Christiansburg, Virginia | collected 2016-03-01 ... | reverse complement strand
TTTTTGTTTTCCACTTGAAAATTGTTAGTTAAAAGCATTATTTTGAAGTCTATCTTTTGTTTCTGTTGATAACGATCTGATTAATGATTGAAAACATCAGCATCGTAGTTTTGCTCGATATGTTGCAAAGCTTTTCTATGCTTTCTCTGATCTTCATCAATGAATTTATTTTTTCTCACTTCCTGATTTATTAAACACTTTTTAATAAAATCATCGCGTTTGTAAATCTATCTCTATAAGTAGTCAAGCATACCATTTTATTCAGCCATAGCTTTTCTTATCCTAAATTCCTCCTCATTTTATAACTTTTTCTTATTGTTTTGCTATTTTAAGCTGTTCTCAAGTTATTCTTTGAGCAATTTTTTCATTTTCTCATTCTATTAATTCAACTATTTTTTACGAGCAGTCCTGAAATTATAATTACTAATATTAGCATAGCTTTAAGTGAGAAGGTTATGCCCTGCCTTGCTGATACTTTAATAATCACTTATCCTCTTTTTATTTTGAAAAGACATGGAAGGAGGAGAGACAGAACTCTATGTAACATTTTCCTTTCTATGTCTCTTCTGATCTAAATGTTTTTGCATCATGACCTTATTATACTCAGCATCTGTGGGATTAATGAGGGAGAAGTTCATTTAGAAGATTATAATTATTATACAATACTTATACTGTTATTTGATATAGATGCAAATATTATATACAAATATCTCACTTATATAAATTCACTTACCCAATTTTCTCTATGATTACTCAAAACAGTCATTCCAATGTTCCAGCTTCATTCTTCTATTTTTTATAAATTCTCGATATTTTTATTGACGATATGCATGCTGCTTATAATTTACTACTTAGTTTACCCTTCTCCAAGAACCCCTGACTTCTAACTTATTACCAACTCCATCCGATTACTTGGTTAATATCCGACTTGAAAAATTGTCAGTGTACATCCTGCGTTGTGGTGATTATTATTTGAGATATAAAGTTTATTGGTTATGTGGAGAAATATCCTAAAAGCAGCAGGAAAAAAATCTCTTCATTTCCACACCCAATAGATATGATAATTAATTAAAATGGAAATAAAAAAAATAAAATAATAGTTATCATAACCTTGAATATTAGGGTGAGTTTATAAATTAGAATGTTTCGATTGTATCATCTAAACTTATAAATTACCTTTATAATTAGCTCAACATTTAATCGATCTGAATCCTCGATTGGGGAATTGAATTTAAGTATGTCATTAATCCTAACACTGATTTTGTTGATGACTACCCTCTAAGATGTATGTGCTGTATTATGGGTTAGGTATTTGATATGTAAATTTCAATTTTATTTAGTTATTATTAATATTGGGCTGTTTGCCTATTGTACTTTACTGTTGTATATTTTATTGTTCGTTTATTTTGCTGTGATTTATCAATAAATGGGTTATTATGGAAGTTCTCTTGTCTAATGTATTAATTTGTATGCATATTTTGTAACTGGGGTTACTCATTTTATTTTTTGTTTATCTGCATAATAGGAACTCGTATCAGCCATGTACATGATTTCAGTATTATGGGTTTGTATCTATGTTTTGTTAATACATTATCGTTTTGTTTCAGATTATTATCCTACTACTTCATGTATTGCAAATGATTGCAAAAAATCAATATAAATATGCATTTTGCTTACATTATATATCTATCCTAAATATAACAACATTTTCATGTTCAATTCACAGATTGTTCTCTATTCTATACTTATGCTGCTATCCCTCGCTACTCTTTTCGCTTATACTTCTTTCGAATAAATATCGGTGAAAGAAACGAAAACTACACTTCATCAGCAATTTATTGATTGGAAGATTAAGTATTAGAAGAGTTATGCTCCATCAGAGTAAGTTTATCGATTTTCTGTTTTTATGAACACTTATCAATAGGTCTATTAGCATAATCTCAGGGCACTCAAAGGGTAATAGTCATATTTCATGGGAATAAATAAATTCTCTGATCTTTTAGATTAATAGTTTGTACATAAATATCTCAGTGCTAAAAACAACTAATAAAATAAAAATATTGGCAATACAACATATAACTGTACAGGCCCTCAACCTCCTGTGAGAGATGTACCTGACTCATTGGATTGGGTCGCAAAATGTACATATTTAATCTCATATAGCTGCAACAGGTCCGATTAGAAATCAGAACCCTTGTGGATCAGGAGGATATGCTTTGACCAGCATTGAGGCTATTTAATCAGCAAGATTTATTAGTACAGGCAAAATGATTGAGTTATCATCACAGCAGATTCTAGACTGCACAGGCTAGTATGGCAACAAAGGTTGCATCCATGGCAATGCCAGCTACACCTTTGGATATATCAAGAATTTTGGGATAGCGTCATAGAAGAAATACCCTTATAAAGGATTCTAATCCAATTGTGTATACACATCAACAATAAAAGAGACATCTATCCTTGGTTGCGTAAAAATTCCTCCTCATAATTAATCAGTGATAAAAAACGCCTTATTTAGACAGCCATTAGCTGTATCGATCAATGGTGCGAAGTTAAAAAATTATGAGAAAGGAGTATTCGATACAAATAACATTTTAATAAATGAATGCAAAACTGATCCCAATCATTGGATGCTGTTAGTCGGATATGGGAGAGATGAGCAGGCAAAGAAAAATTATTGGAAATTGAAAAATTCTTGGGGTATTGATTGGGGAGTTCATGGATACCTCTATATTGTAAGAAAAGGCGATGGAGAAGGAGAGTGTGGGGTTCAATCCTAACTATATTACCCATTAGCTTGATTTTTAAATTTCCCAACATTTTTTAATTTTTCAAATTTTTCTTCTTTAAGCAAATTTCAATTTCGAAACACTTCATAAGGAATCTGTTTAGTTCGATTTTGACTAAATAATTCAATAATTATTGATAATTTCCATTAAAATTATTAATATTTCAAAATAGATTATAAACCAACAAAAAGAAAGAAAGAGTAAATCTAATTAAAGTTGAACTTAAATCACATATTCAGGTATAAACTACCAGAAAGATCATAATCACAAGAATGAGAAACAAAATAAGAATAGTACAAATTTGCCCCATATCTAAATAAAGTCATATTTTACCATTAGTTTTTAAAAGTTTACCTAATTTCTATTGAACAAAATTCAATTTTTTTGTCGTTGTGTCAATCTATGTATTAAGTTACCCGATATATTTTCCCTGCTCGTCTATTTCCTTGTTCATCACCTGACCTTGCTTTTTTAATCTTTGTGCGATTTAATTGATTTCATCTAGGTGTTGATCTTGTTATTAGATCAACTAATTCTGCATTCGCTTCATTTGTATTATTAGAAATGTTATATATATTAAAATGCTTCACATATTTATTGCTAAATTATAAGTAGAAATTAGAAAATGTTAAATGTGAACAAAATTAGTTCTGAGAATTTATAATGAGCTAGTTTTATGAAGTATCAATTATTTTCAAGCTCCGATTTTTTTACTTCTTTTTTCTACATTTATTTTTGTAGCCAATAGCTTGCTGAATCGAATTTCTGTCCTTCTTTTTTCACTCGACTGCTCTTATACTCTTTTCCACTCATTTATATTAATTTAGCCTGTTCAGCTATTTTTGGATCTTATTCTATTTGCTAATTCATCGAAATATAGAATACTAAATATTATAGAAAATTATCTTTTTTTCGTCTTAAAAATACAACAGTTTTTCTAATTGACTAAAATCATTTATACCGAGATTGGTAGACATTACCTCCTCCACCGAATAGGTTTGTATCAAAGCTCGGCTTTGAGCTCAAAAGACCCTTCAACATATCGCCTAGGTTTCCTTGATTTCCGCCTTGCTGATAAGGATTGTTGTTTCCTTGTGGTGGTCCAAAGTTCATCGGAGGTGGCACATAAAATCCAAGGTTTTGCTGAGGTTGCTGATTTGGATACATGTTAGGTAAATTGGGGCCTCCAAAGTTACTAGGTCCTTTCTTTCCCAAACTTTGTTCAATTTATTGAGCTTAGAATTTTCTAGCAGTTACAAGCCCTTCAACGTCAGAATCTAGTTTAGCTAGAATATCATTAAGTTTAGTATAGAATGAAGTTCCTTGAACAAGTTCCCTAAATAGATTATTAACATCATTATAATTTCCGATGATAACTTCAAACTACTTTTTGTTACTTTAGTCCCCTTGATTTTTTTTATTCAGGTTGGCTGATACTTACCCAACTTTTCTTGCATTCTATTCAACTGCTTTTGCTTTTTAATTAAATCCTTCAATTAATTTATAAGCCTTTCCAAATACTTTTTCCAAAATTGCTTATTTGGATTCTTCTGGGCTTTTCGCTCCTTCCTGTGCAACCTTGTTATAATCAATTTGAACTAAAACAGCTTTCAATTAATCTGTTATTGAATCAAGACCTTCCATTTGCTTTTTTACTTATTCAGTTCCTTTTTTCAATTTGTCAAACTATTGCTTATTTTCCTAGATAAACTTAGAGACATGAACTTTTGGTAATGAAGCCAAAACTTATCCTTAACTAGCTTAACTTAACCTAATGTATTTCTGTAAATTATCATATTTAGCGATAAGCTTTTGGTTGACTTGATCAGCTTGCTTTGCTTTTGTTTCATAGGCTGAGTTATAAAAATTTTACAATCGATGTTTGTTCTGTATTGATTTTGAACAATATTGCTTGGAGGGCGTTTCCATTGCTGTCCATACTGTTGTCTCTTTTGATTATCAAATTGCTCTTCTTATAATAACATTTTCCTTAAATTGTTGAAACTCTTGATACTGAGTTCAGAATTTTTCTTTATAATACTAATTTATAAGTCTAGCTTGGCTTTTCCTCCATTGGATTGAATTTGTTCAATCTTCTTCCTCAAATTTTCAGGGATACCCTCTAAAATAGAAATATAAGATACTGTTTTTGTTGTTTGCTTATAAATTCAAATAATAGTTGACATACGAGTCATTGTAGACAGTTTCGATATTTTTTTGGAGCTTCGAGTAAGCAGATTAGAGACCATTTAATCGATTTTTACTAAACTATTTTAGTTCATTAACAAACTGTTTGCTATCATTATCCATGAGGTTGGCAAATGGTGCGGCGTTTTTACTTTCATATTCAATGACAACCTATTTAGGCTCAACAGCCTTAACAATGTACTCTTTTGGGGGTTCAAATGGAGGTGGGAGTTTCTATTCGGGGATTTCTATGATTTATATAATTATTACATGGCTTCTTATAGATTTAATTATTTCTCATAATATTTTTATTCAGGGCTGTCTCTAATTCAGGCTTTATTTTCAGTAAATCTTTCTTTTGCTCTGGTCTTTGGTCTAGCAAATGAGACACGCTCTCATTGGTTAGCCCAAGGCTCAACAATCTTAATGCTTTTTTCTGATATGCGATTAAAAGAACAATATTATCCTTGTTTGAGTCCATTTAATTTTAATAATATTTGGCGTATTTTGCGTTGGCAATCACATCATGATAGAGAGATTCGACATAGGCAAATGAGAGGAGTTAAGTTTTTATATTGTTGCTGATATTTGAACTTTTCATGAAGAACTGAAGTCCAATTTGATAAGCTTTATAGAAATTTTATTTGGCAAGCACGGCCAAGCTTGCAATTTTGTTAATTCCATGTTTGTACTCATCTTATTTGAACATTTCGAACATACTCTTGTAAACAATGCCTAATGATAAACTTTCTAACATTTCTAGATGAGGGTAGTTAGTATCACAGAAACCAGTGTTGACAAATCCAGGATAATAGACAGTTCGGATTTGATTAAAATAATAGAATGATCTCTTGGCGAATTGAATAGCTTCTTTTCTTGAGTTCAAAAATTCTTCTGCACATCTCTGCGATGCCTTGTAGAAGTTCATGACACCTAAATTATAGAAGCAGCAAAATATATCATAATGAATTTCAGGTTTAGAAAACTTAAGCTGGGGATTGAATGAATCACACCATGTGATATTAAAATTTTAGACTATATTGCCATATTCTGGATTCCAGTTAAAATGCTTGGCGATTAATCGAGCATATCTCACATACATTTCTATAACTGATATGTACTTATCAATAATTTCTATGCTTAAATTACTTGGTAATTCAAGAGAGCATGCTTTATTTCTGAGTTGACCGATTATATTCAGATTATCACGCATGGTCATTGCGCTTCCTGGAGAATCATTGTGTTCCAGATACTTTACCAAGGGTTCGACGATGTTTGCAGGTTCTGATTTCTTTAGTGGGTATATCGCTTTCATTAGATATTTCAATAATAAATGCAAATCTTAAGTAGTCTTACAAATTATAAGTATATGCTATCTGTTATTTGGATTTATATAAAGTTTAAGGATGAAGTTTCACTATAAAAATTTGCACAAAAATAAATAAATAAATATTTAGTCGAAAGAATTAAGATCAGACAAATTAAGAAAAACGGTTGCTAGGAATAAATGTATAATTACTAGGCACCTGGGCCAGGAATTTATGTTTTAAGTCGATGAGTAAATCGAATACTTTTTCCGATGGAAAATCCTCCAGTCTTATTGAATGTCTATTCTCCTTTTTTTGTCTTTGTTGGGTAATCTATATTTATTTATTTTTACATAAGGGTACATCTCCTGTGGGTTATTAGTTTATGATTTATCTTTTGCTCTTTGATGGTCTTATTAATGGACAGCCTTGCTTTTTGTCTGATGAGAGAAATTTATCTTTTTCTAACCAAGATGTCTTGATTGAGTATTTTCCAGGCCCTGGGGCTACTGATTAAACTCGATTATTATTTTATGTCCTGGCTCTGATCGTATACTTTGTTGAAGCCATAGGATCTATGAATTATGGATTAGGATTATAAGACCCTGGGCCAGGATTCTAGTTAGTTTTCAAGAAGTTAAGCACTTTACATTACTAATTTATAAAATAGTTACACTTCGGCCTTTTGCAAAACTTATTGGATGAGTTTAATCTCTAGCGATTTTAATATTGTATCGATCTGGAGAAGGATTTGGTTTTTACACATCAAAAATACTCTTCCTCTCTGACTGAGAGAAAGGAGCTGCCTTTTTATTATTCGTAGCAGGAAGATCATAAAATTTTTATGAAATTTAAGTCTTGTTATACATAAATCTGCTTGCTCTTGGAATAGTGTAAAGCTGCTTTGAGATTGAAGAGTTGAGTTGGTTATTATGTATCGTATTTACATCCCTTATTCTATAAGACATTGTATTTTAAGAATAAGATTAATTTTATTTTTATAAGTTTTTATTTTAATAATTAATCAAAGTAACTCAAATACTTTATTTTCAATTATAATTCAATGAATAAATGACTAATGTTAGTAACAAAAATATAAATATCAGAAAGTATTCGAAAAAATTGTATCTCATATCTTTATGAGAGCTTCATGGAACTATCTTAGATCGGATAAAAGTTTTCCATAAGTTTTTAAACTCAACCTCTAGGAAGGTTTTACTTGAATTCCACGCATTGAGCATAGAGAAATTATTGTTTGGATGTGTAATAACCCTTTTCTTTTGCGGTATAAGGGAAAAATTGAAAATTAATTGCCTTATCTCCACTGCTCTAATATTTAGGGGCCTATTATCTGGGAATACCCTAAAGGTAGAGACTTGAATGCCAATTCATAAAGAATAATGGCAATAGACCAAAGATCTATCTATTTTTTATTGAACCCTTCTTCTTTTTTAAGAGCACATTCGATTGGAGAGTAAGGAACAGTGCAGCCTAAAAAATGGGATTCAACAAAAGATTCATCCATTTGCGAAGATTCTGCATAGTCAATTATTTTCAAAATTCCTTATTTGATCAAAATGTTTTCTGGTTTGAGATCTCTGTGCACAATTCCTGATTGATGAATATAATTGACAGCAGACACAAGCTGCTCAGAGTAGTTTAGTAACTGTTAAAAACTTAAATTCTTTTTGTAAATGTGTTCTTTGAGTAGTTAAGGGGCGTAATCCATATAAATAGGAGAGTGATGATTTTATTTTACATAATACGTCAGCAGATGCTTAGAATTTACAATTTTTTAAACTAACTGAATTTACTTCTGCATTTTCGATTAGACAAGATGTTGTTTTGAACCGAAATTTAATGCTGTTTTCCATGCCAGTTACTTCTCTTATTATTATCCTTATTCCTTTAAAATGATGCTTTTCCTTTTTTATACTTGGAAATATCCACCCTTTTTAATATAGGAATCAGTATTAGAATTTTAGGAAGATTAAGTAATATTTTTTACCCGTACTACAGAGCAGTTTTACTCTGTTAGAAAGCCTTTTTCGTTCCTATCATCCTGGAGAGAGTTTTTTACAAATGACTCAACTATGGAATTTTTAAGTTTTATCTGTAAAATTTTATCTTGATATGAAATTTTGTTAAATTTGTGATACAGTCCAACTACCTGAAGAGCCTTTTAAAAATTTGGTAGGCCTGCAGTTATTGTCGACGCACATTAATTTATTTTATCAGAAGTAGAAATGTTATAGTGAAAAAATAAGCTACATTTTAGAAGTAGTTAATTTCTACCCTATTAAGTAAAGAAATACAAATTTTGGACGTTTTTGTTCGCAATTTACAAAAATTTTGACTTGAATACTGCAGGTAGTACCAAAGATTTGCCATTAGGATATGAAAAACTACCCTATAAAGCTATTTAATTATCGATACATGATAAAGTCTTGACAGTCAATATGAAACCGGATGATTAAATGCAGAATCGAAGACTGTCAGAATAGATTGTCCAAGCTTAGTGTTGAATAGGCTAAGTATCAGAAGAGAAAGCAGAATTAAGATCCAATTTCGAATTAGTATTTGTGTGTAGTGATTTGCTCATTAATTATTACATTTTTTATTGGTCAACTATATAATTATAATATAAGTAAATCAGTATAGCCTATTTTGAATAATAGGTTTCGGCTTTCATTAGGCACTTCTTCTAAAAAATGAGTTACTTCTTAAACTTGTTTTTAATTTATCGATTCCAAACTATCTAGAAATTATAAGTTAAATGTACTTATCTGATTCTATAATGATGAGCTACTGATACTATTTTATAATATGATCAAATACTTTTATAAACTATTAATATAAAAAATCAGGGATCATACATCGATGAATCCAACTTAGGTGCCCCATGGAAACTGTTGACCCGAATTTTAAATGATGTTTTACGTTTCTATTATTTTGGTTAGACTGATTTAAACTTTTATTTCTATACACTTTGCAATACTTGCGAACTCTTTATTCTTTTTGATCTTGATATGAAAAGCTGACCCGACGTTAAGCACATTGTCTATCTTAAATTCTATAAAGTTTATTTTATCTATACACTCTGTTTTTGTACAATATCGTTTTGGATATTCTTTAGTTTGATAAACATTTTTTATGAATCCATCTGTCTCTTTTTCACTTGATCATTTCTGTCTTTCTCTAGTCTTTTCAAGTGTGCCATTAGAGCAGCCTCTTGATGTTTCTGTAAGGTCTATTTTCTCTTTTTTATTCTCTCATTGATTTACAAATTCTTTTACTATCTTTATTTTTATTCTAATTTTTATGCGTAATTTTTCAGCTTTTATGCCTCCAAATATTGCTTTTGTTTAACTAAAAGTTTTTCTTTCGACTTCAGATCTATTACTCGTTTGGAAGGCTTCAAATAATTTTCATAATAATTTCTAATTCTTTACTCCTAGATTTCCATTTCCCTTAAGTGTTTTGCCTTCAATTTTTCTATTGAACTCAGAGCCGCATCTTCGTATTTCTCCATATAATCGTTCCAGGCACCATTAAACTCCAATAATTTATTCTGTTGCAACGAATTAACAGAGAGGACTTTTGATTTTTGTTGCATCATTAATTTTTGCTTATGCCTTCTCATTTATTTATCTTTGATTTATAATGTTTTTTGATGAGCTTTTTCGGCCTCAACATACATACTAGCTTATTCACATTTCTTTCTGTACTAATCAAGCAGTTTTAGAAATTAGATCATCTTATAATTGACTAAATTATTATGAATTCCAGCATCAAGCTACGTCTCATATAGAAGAGCAAGAAATTAATCAAAAGTAACCATTCGTTAAGTATTGAATATCACTCTTTCCAGCAGATCATCGTTAAAAACTTGTATGGTAGTTTTCTATCTCAGCAATCTGATAGCATCTTGCTGTTTAATATTGCCTAACTTCCGTTTATCGATTTTATTGAATTATTATAAAAGCTATTGAAGTTCAACACTGGCTTGATCTTGCATGCCCTCAATATTCTTATGTTAATATTATTGATTATATAAATATATAAATATCATTTGAAATTATGTACTTTAGCCTTGCTCATTATAGCAATATTTTTGTTCGACCCTAGAAATCTAATTTGATTTTCGCCGTTCCGCTCTGTGCTCGAACTGTCATTTTTTTCTGTGATGACAATATGTTCTATCATTACTCACTCATCTAAAGTAAGATTCTATACCAGAGTAAGTTACCAGGAAGGCTAGTTCAAGCGATATCACTTTCTGGACATGAAATTCTGTGTACGATTCGAGAATCGAGGACATTAACCTTGCTTAACATTGAATAAAGAAGTTTTGAAGAGATATGCCAATTACCTCAAACAAAAGTTCATAATTAAAACAAGTAAAAAGATATATTTACCCAAACCAGACTGCACATCTTCTAAAAAAGCAACAAATTTTATATAGAATAACCTCGAATCGAATAGAACAAAACAAAAATCTATTATTATAATCGATCGGCAAGTTAGAACTCAAAGATAAAGATGTAAAATTTTCTCATCAGAGAAATAAACACTCGGAAATTATTACTTAAAAAATTAGATTCATAGAATCGACTTGTACTCTTTAAGCAAGAAATTGAGGATAATGGTGTGTTTAAATTCAGTACATTCAACTGTGATAAAGATTTTCAAAATGTTGATTATGTATGTGAAAATAAAGCATTTACTCGATTTTCTATTGTGAGATAAATCAGATCGATAACAGATTCTCATGATTAGAGTAATAAAATGCTTATATTTGTGAACTCGAGCTATCCATAAATTTTACTTTTTACTCATGGAGAGGTGCATTAATTCCCAAATAAGAGCAGGAAAGTATTTTTGTCAACTATCCTAATCAATGTTCAGCATGGTTATGGCATGTTTATGTTTATGCCTGCACCTGATTAGCCTTTCACAAGCAGCGGCAATGTTATTTAACTAATAAATTTTAAGACAGGAGCGACTTTAGAGAGAAAGAAAATAGATGTGAATGAAGTTGTAAAGTCATGGGAAGATGATTACATCCTATTTTACAAGAAATAGACTTCTCCTACAATTTCCTCACCCTTTCAAACTGAAAATATTATCTGCAAGAATGCTTTTTACATGAAGATGCTTTGGTAGAAGGGTCTTTCAGATTTTTCATAAAAATTTCTCGCCGAAGTAATTTCCTGTTTACAAGAATGAATTCTTTTATTATTTCAATATTAAATATGTATATAATTTATTTCATAGTAGTATTTATTACATTATTAAAAATAAAAAATTATCA
>ERZ724506.706-NODE-706-length-11606-cov-6.353476_pt1 | contig 11606 bp, 27 predicted proteins | sample MGYA00376039_ERZ724506 | MGnify/ENA primary metagenome ERZ724506 (study PRJEB28724, sample SAMN07190887) | wastewater metagenome | isolation source: effluent of sewage treatment plant in Hong Hong | place: USA: Christiansburg, Virginia | collected 2016-03-01 ... | reverse complement strand
GCTACCCCCTCATAAAACCGATGTCCCCCCGATGTCCCCCCATCAATTAATTCATGGATTTCAATGACTTAAAAGTCTAACCCCGACATTGAAATTTTTTCATCAAGTTTTTTACGATCACGATTATAGGCTTTCAAAACTGTGTCATTATGTTGTGGTTTTGACATGAATGCCAATTCAGTAAGTGATAAACTTCCATCATTTTTAATCAAAACACCGAGTCGTTCTTTTATATCCCGATGCAATAATGCCTTCATCTGCATCTCTGACATTTTGTATTTTGATACATTTTCGATCTGGTCATAATAATCATGAGCACGTTTGACTGCCAATTCACCCGCATCAAGATCATCCTCTGGATCCGGGACGATTGATTCGAATTCCGTGTCGTTTTCTAATACCACGTGGCAAGTGTCGATTGTGTCCCCATCGTCATCCACACCCAATTCAACGACAGCAAGTCCAAATTTAACCACAATATCATTCTCGCCTTCCCTCTGCTTGCGTGTTCGTATAGTACGATAGTACCTCTCGCCCTTCTTTTCACTCATGACTTCGATTTCCGTGTCCGTGGCTGCTCTAAGTGACGAGTGACCCCTTGCACCTGCTGCTTGATCTTTACCGCTATGGTGGACGATTAAAACGCCAGTATTGCCAAAATGCTGTATATATTTCATATTACTGATATACATCCCCATGTCTTCGGAGGAGTTTTCGTTACCACCTTCGAAAGTCGTTGCAAGGGTATCAACCACGACTAGCCCGATTTCGATGTCTTCTTCCCGCTTCAATCGTTCAATCTCAGCAACAACGCCTTTTGCATCTGTTTGGTCTTTAACGAATTTGAGTGGGTGCTTGATGACCTTAAACGGTAGCTTATTGACACCTAATCTTTTAAGTAAGGCTTTACCCCTTTTGCCGAATGATCCAGCTGCTTCAGCTGCGATGTATAAAATATGGATTGGTCGCTTAGACTTAAACTTAAATGTACCCCAATCACGCGCTAAAGCGATATGACCTGCTATGTCGGCTGCGACGAAGGATTTACCCACGTTTGATTGTCCGTAAATGACTGTGATAGCACTTTCATAGAGGAAGTTCTTATAGATAGCTGCACCGGATGTCCGCCAATCCATCTCATGAAGTGATATAGATGCGTACTTGCTATTATCTGTCGGCTTCGATAGGTCTTCTTCTAACGGTTTACCAGCTGCCCGCGCAGCTAATATCGGATTGACCTGCTTTGCTATTGCATCGATGTATGCAGGGTCTAATCCTTCGAATGGGTTGTCGACTCGGTTGTACATCCTGACGATTTCCCGTTTAGTGAGATCTTTACCCTTCCCATGTGGATAGCTGTAGAGGATATGAGCAACATCTTGAATTGAGTATCCATCCCAAACCAGCTGCTGTGTGAGTGTAAAATCATACTCGCTTCGGGACGGTTTTTGGGTTAACCCGTAATATAAATCATGTGCTTTTTTATCTCTATTCAGCGTTTCTTTTAGGCGGGCTAGAAGGTCATCAGGTAGTGGCTGTTTAATTGCTTCCATGTCCACATCTTTATGTACGAAGTCTGTCTCTGCTTCGGCCTTAACCGATGGTGTGATGAATGGCATGTCCACATAGCGTATGCCCTTTGGACTACTAGCATGGATGATCTTAGCTTGTGTTACTTTTCTTCCCTGTTTCAACTTGAGTTTACTAGGTATGTTGACAGTAAATGGTAGGCGCATGATTCGGTCGATGTTCTGCACGAAATCGGTATCATATTGCTCAGCTAAACCACGTCCCAAACTCTCAGCCAGCTTGACATTATCTGGTGTCGCATCGAGTGGCTGTTCGAACAACCAAAATGCTTGAATACCACCACCCGAATCAATGATGTAGGTTGGTGGGTTGTCCCCTGTTTTCAGCTGCGTAGCAAATTCAAGTAGTCGCTGTCTTTCCTCATCAAACGGTTTGTCTTTATGTGGGTCAGCATCAAACCAGACAGCGTTGATCTTAGCGATATGATGTTTGGATAGCTTATCGTTAGGTGCATCTGGTTTTGGTTCATTGACGCTATAATACAGGTTAGTTTTACCATTATGTTTATCAATGAATTTTAATAAATCTGGACTAGTGATGGGACGGGTGATGCCAACCACGTCGCCTGTTAATGGGTCTATAGAAATGATGTTGTGCACACCAGGTCTGAACTGCTTTAGAAAATTGACTGCCTTAGCAGCTGTTTTTATATTGCCAATGTCATTGTTTTCAGCCATAATTCTTCCTGATCTGGATTTCCTGTGAGGGGAAAACAGCTTGAATTAATTCAAGCTGTTTTTTCTTTATATATGAGTGGGTATTTTTAAACAATAGTATTTTTTGGATAAAACCAATTTTTGTTGTTGACATGCTATTTTGTTTGTGAGATGTTGGTTTTGTCCAGAACGATGAAGGAACAAAATCATGTCAAAAAAATTATACATTGAATGCCTAACAATGAGAGCATCCGATGCTCTAATAGGTTTACTGAAACGTAAAGGTTATCGTTTTATCTGTGCTGATAAATATTATGGCGAAATTATAAATTTTATTCAAATCGATATTGAAAATGGATTTTATTATGGTTCAGCCAAAGGTGACATTAGTCATACTTGGAAAAAATTAGATGAGTACATATGGGATGAGCTAACTAACATACCTACTATTATAGAAGTTTATGATAACAACAAAAAGTCCAATGGTGTGATTGATGACAACATGCGTCAAGTATCCAAAGATGGTCGTAAGATGGAACGTTTTTGGTGCGTCCGGGACGGTAGAAGCGTACCAATCTCATCATTGAAGGATGACCACCTACACAATACAATTTTGATGGTAGATCGTGCCATCGCCAATGGTCAATGTACTATTGGTTATAACCGTAATTTAGCAAACCTGCTAGATGAGTTAGAGGATGAACGCATCCATCGTGGACTGCATTTACCTTTAATGCCTTACAAATCACTCGACTATAGAAAAGGAAATAGAAATGTCTGAAGAAACACAAAAATCAACTGCGTTAATCATTAATAACCAAGAAGCTGTAGATCAAATCAGGAAGGAAGTTGAAGAAGAATTCATCACATCTGACCGTGAAGTCTATAAAGCTGGTCTTCGTTCTTTACTCATTCAAGAACAAAAATTGACCGCTCAAATTGCTGAGATCAATGCTGAGATCACACACCTACATCAAGCAAGTGATGCACTCACTGAAGCATTTAAAAATGGTCAGCTGCACAGTGTATCCGATGCACGTGGTGTTGTGAGATCAGTAAGACGTGAACTTGAAAAAGATTTCAGTACTAATCTCAATAAGTCTACTGATCTATGCTAACAACTAACATAAGGAAATCCAAATCATGTCTATATTAATAAAATTTGATGTAGTGAATGGTGAAAGTAATTCAGATTTGAAAGTAGAAGGTTCAACTGCTGAAGAAATCACTCAAGCCATGCACGTAGTATCAACCACCCTAACTCTTTTAGCAAAGATGATCCTTGAGAAAGAATATGGAGTGTCAATTACAGATGGAGGTCAACATGTCAAAGAATAAACTGTCCCAACCCTACTTCAGGGACAATCAATGGAATGTTGACGAGCGTGTCAATTCTGAGTTGAGCATATCATTGAATCGTACGTTTGACACTCGCACTGAAGCTGACGAGTTCATTGAGGAGTACAATAATAAGTTCGACCCATCTGACAGGGAAATGTGGGTTACTATACTTAACTGCCTTCAGGATGATGAAGATGGTGCTGGCTATCTATTCGATCATTTCAAATCAATTGAAGAACAAATCAGACATTGGTTGGAGGTGAAATGATGACAACCTTTGACCTAACAGAACAACACCCATTGCAGCGTCATCAATGCGACTTCTTTTACTACTACATAAACAACGAACCAGCAAATGATGACGATGATGAATGTAATATTATTTATGCTAACTTCAGGGGGTAATGATGTTTCCAGCTAATTTTTGTAGAACATGTGGTAAAGTCCAATCGTTTTTGACTGGGTACTGTGATCATAGACCAGACTATATAAAACTAAGGGATCGTAAGTTAGACTTCCACGTAGCGTTGGCATCAATTGGTGTCATGGCTTTAGTATGGGGGGTAGTGATATGGGTGTCAAATTAATTGATGGTTCAGGTTTAGTAAGTGCTCTAAATTTAGCAAAAACTGTTATTCATTTTTTGGTGTACAATTTGAATAGGGGCATACCTATGACAGATGAAGACATAAAAAAAGTCAATGAAACTATAAAATTTTTTGATGATATTATAGAACAGGCGAAGGTGTGATATGGTTAATTTAAAAACAGTAATATTCGACCTTGACGGTACACTATGCGACATCGAACATCGACTTCACTTCGTCAAAGATGGTAACAAGGATTGGGACGGGTTCTATGCAGCTTGCGTGGATGACCTACCTAAACCATCAATCATCGAACTGGCGTTGATGTGTGAGGACGCACGGCACCGTATCATCATCTCGACTGGTCGGTCTGAAGATGTCCGCGAACAGACTGTGTTGTGGCTTGCTAAGCATGGTGTGCCGTATGACGAACTCATCATGCGTCCCAGAGCATCGTACATACCTGATCAGGCGATGAAAAAAGCATGGTTGGATCAAGGTAAATTCGGACATAAAGATGATATCTTGTTTGTCGTTGAAGACCGTGATCGTATGGTCAATATGTGGCGTGATCAGGGTCTGACCTGCTTACAGGTGGACACATGGGTTGAGGAAGGTGAAGTCTCTTTCCCACTCAATAAAATTGAATTAGCAGCAGCGATGGCGAAGTTCATCACTGACACAAAACAAGATTTACGATTTAATGAATGGAATTCAGGGAGATCAAAATGATTAATGACACAAGCGATTTTCTCACACGTGGGACGGATGATGTTCAGGCGGCTTTGGATTGGTGCGCTAAAATAAGACTATTAGCACTCAATATTCAAGCTGATGATTCATTTACAAAACAACTTTATTTTATTGAGAAGCTACTAATGGCACAGCAACAGGCAGTTAATGAGGAGTTGCTAAACGCATTAAAAGACGCTGTTTTTTTATGGGATGCAGAAAAATCACTTATTAATAAAGATGATATAAACAAATGGCGTGAAGTTATAAAGAAAGCCGAGCAAGAACATATTTATACCGCACCAGATGATTTAGGTACGGCTCTAAGACGATTAGAAGACCATTATAATATATTGCAGGAAAAGAAAGGCCAAAACCATGAATGATTTACAACAAATAAGGGATGAATTGTTATTTATAGCCGATGGTTGCTTAGTTCCACCAGACGGAGGAAGCCCTGATATTTATGACGCTATGGCATCAGCTAAACGCGCTCTTATTGCCCTTGACCGCATGATTGAAACACCCGCCCCGCAAGGATGGAAGCTTGTTCCGATTGAGCCGACAGAGGAAATGTCTTTGACTTTTCGCAGAGAATGGCAAGACATGGATATTCGTGGGAAACTTAGAAGTGAGATGTTTAAGGCGGCATACAAAGCCATGCTCTCCGCTGCGCCAACACCCGCCCCGACTGAAAAGGTGGATTTGGATGCTTTGAAACGGGAAGTTATGAGAGTGGTTACATTTGATAGTCTTGTTGGTGGAGTGTTAAATAAACCAAATACGCACGACATTATGATTGGCTTTGAAAGGACATTTACTTATTTAGCCAACACAGGAAGATTGAGGTAGGGGATGATTAGTTTAGAGCAAGGAAGATTTTACAAAACACGAAATTGTAAAAACGCTTATTGTATTGGCGAGTGTCCTTTTTATAAAACAACAAAAGATAGTTTTGTTTGTTCCGTAGAGGGTAATATTCATAGGTATTTTCCCAACGGGAACTGGATGAGTTTTGAACAAGATGAAGATGAAAAATACGATTTAGATATTATAGGAGATAAGAATGACGGATAAATTAAGTTACGAGAAAAAACAAGAAATAAGAAAAACTTTAGAAGGTTTAAAAATTTCAACAGGATTACAAATATATTCTGAAATAGACACTGAATTACGCAATCTTTGGTCTATGCGGGATTTATGCGAAACTTTGTTCGAGCCTTTGCCAACTCAAGATATAAAAAATTACCCCACTCAATCCATTGAAAACAGAGTTAAGGCTAGACTTGATAATACCAAAAAATTAATGGAGATGTTAAAATGACACACGATAAGTATAAAGCCGCGCTGGAAGAATTAATGGCTTGTAAACTAACAGAGTATCCTACTTTGCTAGCTAAATTTATAAATGAGCATTACGAAACAACCCGCTCCGCCCTACGGTTAGCGCAGGAAGCCGAGCAACTACGCAAGGAACGGGATGAGTTGGCTAGTGCTTTGAAAGAGTATTACGTTATGTATGGAGATAGAAGTATTATCTCTAGTGTTGATGACTTGTTAGAAAAGGCGGGAATTTTGAATGACTAAAAACGAAGAAGCATTAAGCGACTATCAAAATATGTTATGCGGTGGAATGTCCGAAACTACATTCTTAAACAAACATGAACAAACTATTTTTGATGCACTACACGAAGCTGTATGGATTGATTGCAGAAAACAACTTCCAGATACAGGTAAAACAGTGCTTATCGAAGGGGGTACTGGATATTATTGTGGTATTGTTAATGGTCGGCATGAATGGAGGTCTTCTATAAACGGCTACCCGATTGAATGGAGCGTTACACATTGGAAAAATATACCAAAGTTAGAGAGATAAAATGGATATTATAAAAGATATTAAAGAATTGAGTATGGCAGCTGGTATTGCTGATACATTCCACGGAAGAGATTGTTGCTCTGCACTTGACCGACTGGAGGATTATATCGAAGAACTACGCAAGGAACGGGATGAGTATAAACATAAATATGAACTTACTCGTGCTGGCTGTATAAATACTGACATAAAGGGGAACGAAAATGGAAATGCCTGATAAAATATATTTGTTTCCAGACGCAAACAGTATTGGCGATTTAGGGTTTACAATAACATACCCTAAAGAATCATGGGATGGTCGGGATTATATTGAATACCACCACTCACGCATAGTCGAAGACCTAAAAGAAAACCTATCTAAAACTGGTATTGCTTTGGCAGCGCGGAATAGTGAGATTATTGAACTCCGCCGCCGTATTGCAGAGTTAGAAGCTATTATTGAAGCGAGGGGGATGTGATGTTAGTTGTATTTGTTATAGCTTATGTTTCTTTTTGGAGTGACAATTTTAATTATTCAAAGTCAATGCCAATGCCTATAGAAGCCTGTCAAGAATGGGTTAAGCGTTACAATATTAATAAATATTTAGTTACAAATTTTGCTTATTGTGAGCCAATAAAATGATAACCGTCTCAATCCTAATCAATTCCAAGCCAATCTATACCCGTAGCGCGGTCAGTATTGGCGGCTGCGAGTATAAGGTAGATGATGGCTCTATCATCATACATGAACCACATAACGGGGGCGTGGAACTTGCTAAGAAATTATTAGACACCATAAAGGAGGTAAAATGAGAATATCTATCACACCTAAAAACATAACCACTGATTTTAACATTGATTTAATCGCCGTGAAGTACGAAACCTACCTCATGGATGTCTTCGAAAACGAAGCCAATTTAAAGGCCGCAGAGAAGGATTGGCGGGCAGGGTATTGCATAGCAAGCCATCCGTTCTACCGAGCCCGTAAGGATGCCCTAGCGTTCGCGCTACGTGATGTTTCACCATGCACAAGGCAGTTGATGAGGATTACCCATGAATACCAAGTTTAATGTCCTGTATGTTGACGGACACCAAACCGCTATCCTTGACTGGGACGGTGTTTTACCTATCCATGTAGCCAACCAAATCAAAAAAGCGTATGCTAAAGAGATGGGTATTGGGGATTGGAACTACCCTCATACGACCAAAAGTGTAGGATTAAGATTTGTCAAACCATTAACTGAACTACCACGATATGAGCCATGACGATTAAATGGAAAGAGATTGAAATCGAGAAGATGCTTGACTACCGTGAGATGGGGATGACGGAAGGTAAAATTGCTGAACAATTATGTTTAATTTTCATGCGTAAATTCACCGATCGTTCTGTCAATCGTAAGATTCGTGATTTGAAACGAACAGGGTACATTGAAAAAAATAGGCATAATGGTCGCTGGTCTAATAATTTAGGTAACAAACGAATTGTAGCGAAGAAGAAAGAAAAAGATGAGAAGAAGAAATCACGACCGCGCAAACACCAATTTGACAAGTAATTGTGGATCAATTCGTGTACGTGGGACGGCACAACAAATCAGCGAGAGATACACTTCCCTTGCGTCAGAAACTGACGACAGAATGATGATAGAAACTTACTTGCAACATGCTGAACATTATAACCGGATTGAGGTAAACGAATGGTAAAAGACAAAACACTGACCTCAGGTCAAATCAATTATCAGCATGACGATAATAAGGTAGCTTATACGGTCATCACTATTAAGAATGGTGAGTTCCACAATATGACTGAAGACATACGCCTGGACTTGATTAAAAGATTACAACAAAATACAAAACAAACTATTGACTTAGAAGATATGTTCGAATAGTGTTGGAAATATAAGCAACAATTCCCAACAGTGGAAATGGTTAAAATGAAGATACCCACGATTGAAGAAATAATTGACTACATCAACAAACACCTGAAAACGACTGGTGAAAAACCATCATCTTTCGGTCGTCGGGTGTTAGGCGATAGCGGCGCAATGACAAGGCTTATGAATGAGAAAACTGATATTCGTTTGTCGACTTTGAAGAAAATTGTGAATGCGATTAGTGGTACAAAATAATGTTACTTGCGCTTGACCTTGGGACGAAAACTGGTTGGGCGACACATTCTAATGCTGGTATTACTTACGGGATGCAGTCATTTGCGAATGATCGTTTTTCCGGTGGTGGTATGAGATATTTGAAGTTTGAGAAATGGTTGATGGGATTACCTAAACCGTCCCAGGTGGTGTTTGAAGAGGTTCGTCAGCATAGGGCAACTGACTCTGCACATGTTTATGGCGGACTAATGGCAACGCTTACAAAGTGGTGCGAATCAGAAGGTATACCATACCAAGGTGTACCCGTTGGGACGATTAAGGCCAGCTGGACTGGTAAAGGGAATAGTAATAAAGAAGCTATGATAGCGGAAGCTAATCGCAGGGGCTTTAAAGTTGATGATGATAATGCGGCAGATGCACTTGCACTCTTGCATTATTGGATGAGTGAGGGTATAACCAACAAAGAACAAGACGCAGGTCATACTGTGGGAATTGCGCCCCATAACTGCACGCCTATCGGGAAATGCGAAGATGGGATAACGTCTGCGTCTTGTTCAACTAAACCAGACCTTAGTCTGGAAGATATGATGAATTGATAAATTGAAATAAATGAAAGAACTGAAAAAATGGCTAGACGAGAAGAAATTCTAAAATGTGACTTGTCGATATTAACTGATCGTGAAAAACAACTCATAACATTGTATTACGACCGTTTAATGACAATAAAAGCTGTATGTGCTGAACTTCCAACTTATAAATATGATACAAAAGCAATGTCATACATTGTGAAAGAAGTTGGTATTCCAACAGAATATTTCTCTGTTATTCACAAAAATGCGTTAAGAAAATTAGGGTTTGTGAAATGATCGTTGAACCAAACCTTTTCCCGTATCAATTAGAAGGTGCTAAGTTTTTAGCATCCAGAAAATATGCCGGACTGTTCGATGGGATGCGTATGGGTAAAACCCGTCAATTCCTGAAAGCTGCCCGTATGATTGGTGCTGAGACGATCATTGTTGTTGCTAAAGCATCAGGTGTCTACGTTTGGGAAAAAGAATCACGTGAATGGGGATATGACCCAGTTATCCTATCATCCAAAGATAAACCACAATGGAAACGGTTCAATATTTTATCCTACAACGGGTTAATTTCACAACTACACAACCAATTGACAACTATGTGTTATGACTTAGTTGGTGGCGACGAATCCGACGCATTCAAATCAATGGTTGCGTCCCGTACACAAAAGTTTTACGGAATTAATAAGGATAAGTATGGCAGACTTCAGTTCGATGCAGATGCTGGCCTTATCGTCAACGCTGACCGCGTATGGGTGATGACTGGTACACCTGTTCTTAACAACCCGTCAGAACTATACCCAATGATGAGATCGTTGTTCAGTGACGCTATAATCAACGATAAAGGTGTCGTGATGTCATATAATGAGTTCTGTGGTCGTTTCTGTAGGTATGCCGAGAGTAATGGATTTGGTCGTAAGATCGTTGGCGGTAGGAATTTATCGACTTTACGTGACATGTTAAGAGGTCGTGTGCTGCGCCGAACAAAAGAACAAGTTTGGGACGAATGGAAAGAACCGATAATTGATCTACTACCAGTGCCAGGTAATGTCGTTGGTGTACCATCTGAAGAAATGGATTTGGTGCGTCAAGCATTAAAATCAACAGACATGAACAACGCCCTCCGGGACGTTGCATCACACGTCACAACTTTGCGTCGATTGACTGGTCTTGCTAAAGTTGCAGGTGTCGTTCAATGGATTGATGACAACATCGCTATGTGTGAGAAGATCATTGTTTTCGCACATCACAAAGAAGTCATTACCGCACTTAAAGGTAAGTTGAAACACAAATATGTCGAGATCATTGGTGGTATGTCTTCTGAAGAAAAATATGCGGCATATACATCATTTCAGGATGATCCATCAGTCAAAATATTTATCGGGCAGAACCAAGCAGCACGTGATTCAATCCCGCTGTGGAAAGCATCGACAACCATTTCCATCGAACCAGATTGGGTTCCTGGAAACAACGATCAAATGTTAGATCGTATGACCCATTTCTCGAAGAAAGAACCATGTGTTGCGTACTACGCGACTTTAGTTGGATCAATCGACGAGGATATTCAGAAAGCCAACCTTCGTAAACGAGCAATCACCAGCGAACTTGGATTAAATTGAAAAGGAAACTATGAAATGAAAATTTGTTCTAATGCGATTACACCAGATGTAGGTGACATTGTACTTTTACAAAATAATGAACTTGTAGAAGTTACGCAAGTTTTTGAATCGTGTGGTGGAACATACGTTGAATTTGATAATTGTATTATTATCAATTATCACAAAGATGGGTATATATATTATGGAACCCACACCCATCTTTGTGATCTAATAATTAAAGCAGGTTTCAATATTAGAAGTATAATTAAACCCTAACAACTCATAGAAAAAGGAAAATACAAAATGTCAATAGAAATTAAAATTACGTGTAACCATGCGACTGATGTTGTAGCTGAGATCAAAAACTTAGCACTCATCTTAGGCGTAGCTGAAGTCAATGTTGAGTTGGCACCGTCCCAAGTGACAGCTATCAACAATGATGAGTTTGGTGAATCAGCTATAGTTACTGTTAAAAAGCAAGCAGTGATTGTAGAACCGACTACTGGGACGGATAAACCTTTATCTCGTAAAGAGCAAGATGAAGCTGTCAAATACATGATCAACCAA
>ERZ724506.705-NODE-705-length-11616-cov-8.903036_pt1 | contig 11616 bp, 26 predicted proteins | sample MGYA00376039_ERZ724506 | MGnify/ENA primary metagenome ERZ724506 (study PRJEB28724, sample SAMN07190887) | wastewater metagenome | isolation source: effluent of sewage treatment plant in Hong Hong | place: USA: Christiansburg, Virginia | collected 2016-03-01 ... | reverse complement strand
CATGGCCGTATGGATGTTTTAATTCAACCAGAGATTGCACGATATAAAGATATTGAGGAGAATTAATGGAAAAAGTTATTAAGAATGGAAAAGTAGCTATACTATACTCACCGGGATATGGTGCTGGATGGTCTAGTTGGAGTGAGGATGAAACTAAATTATATAACCCTAAATTTGTTGAAGCAATTGAACAAGGAAAAACAGGTGTTGAGTTAGTCGAGTTAGCTGATATTGAATATCCAGATGCTTATAATGGTGGTGCTAAAGATTTAGAAATTGAATGGATTCCCATTGGAACACAGTTTAAAATTGATGAGTATGATGGATATGAAACAATTGTGTGTAATCACAATGATTATTGGATTGTTGCATGATGGCAGAAAAATATAAACGATTTGGTCGCAAACATATGATGGATATTGCTAAGGTCATTCGTAATACCACACTTAGCCTAAATAATCGTGTAATTGTTGGACGTGCGCTTGCTAATTATCTAGAATCACAAGAGCCTTTCTTTGATCGGCCAGTCTTCATGCAGATTGTACAAGGCACAACTGTAGATACAAAAACTAATTATTGTAGTGACGTTGAGGATAAATAATCATGGAAACTTTTGACATCCAAGTAACTATTACTGTTTTAGCTAAGACTGAAGATGATGCTGAGCGTGAAGTTATGCTACACCTGAAATCCGCGGATGTGGTACTTGCGAATCCACATATTAAGGAATGGGAACTAACTGAGTTTATTCCTGCTGATATTAAGAACCAATGTTGCTGCTAAGGATTTATTGTGGATACAGCTTATTCTCAATTAGATTGGATTGATAGATATTTAAATAAAAATTGGATGGATGAAGATTATCCAACAGATAAAATTTATTCAGAATTGAGTAGACTTTATAGATTAGAATCTTCCATAAATATTGATAAAGATGGAGATGGTTTTATTTGTAAGGAAGCCTTAACAGAATGTGTATCAAATAAATGTCAATAGTTGTATTTGACTTTGAAGGTTCTACTAAAAATAGTTGTAACGTTTATGACCCAGAGACCTATGTATGCTTACTAGTAATAAAAGTTATTTCCGAAGATTCAACGCAGCTATTGAGTTTCAAAAAGCCTTGGGACGTTGGCCGTATAAATGAAATTCTGTCTTCTGCTAAGTTGCTTGTTGGCTTTAATCTCAAGTTTGATTTGTCTTGGGCTAGGCGTGAGTTTGGCTTTATCCCTAAGTTCGGGACTCGTATGTTTGATCCTCAGTATGCTGAGTTTCTATTTAGTAATCAAACTTGGAAATTCCCCAATCTATCAGAGTCCTGTCAAAAACGTGGATTAAATCCTAAACAAGATTACATTAAGGAAACCTATTGGGACAATGGAATTGATACTGATCAGATTCCAATGGATGAATTAGAAGAATATTGTATTAATGATGTGGAGATTACACATGACCTATACCTGACACACATGAAAATGTTTGAAGGTGAGTATAAACATTTATATCGTCTTTTCAGATTACACATGTTAGACCTACCGGTTCTACTAGAAATGGAATGGAATGGTCTGAAGTATAACAAACAAAAGTCTTTAGAATTATCAGAGCAGTATGATGAACAGATTCTACGGATTGAACAGCAACTAAATGAAGCTGTTGACTTTAAAGTAAATTGGAATTCAAACAATGAAAAATCTGCAATCCTCTATGGTGGAACTATTATCCGCGAACATCAAGTGCCAATCGGAGTGTTTAAAACTGGTGCTAGAGCAGGCCAAACAAAATACAAAAACATGGAATACCCTAATGTCTTCCAGCGGTTGGTTGAACCTTTACAAGTTTCCGGTGAAGACAACCTTTCAGTAGCAGAACCTGTACTCCGTTCATTAAAACCTAATAAGTACGCGAAGAAGCTCATTGATTTGATCCTAGAACGTGCGAAGTTGGAGAAGATGAATGGTACATATCTAAAAGGTTTGCCTAAGAAAATGGAGGAAATGCATTGGGGCGATTACTTGCATCCCTCGTATAACCAATGTGTTGCGGTAACGGGACGGGTTGCGTCTTCTAATCCAAACGGTCAGAACATTCCACCAATCGGGAAGCGCCTGTGCGAGAGTAGGTTCCTATGAAATACGATTGTGTAGTTACTTTAAAATGTGTCGTTGAGTCAGATGCTGATAGCCTATGTGATATGCAATGGGATATCGCAAAGTTTATTCAAACACATGTCATGGATGATGAAGAAACACGTCCCATTACATATTTAGAATTTGATATTAAAACATGCCAATCGTAAACGTCGATGCAAAAAGCTTAGAGTGGTGCACATATCTTTTTCTAAGTCAAGACAAAAATGGAATCGAAGAGTGGCACAATGTTGTAAATGATCCAAGTAAATTTGATATTCACCTTGACAATCAAACGAAATTTAATCTACCTTCACGGCTGATCGCCAAGGTATTTTTATTTCGTTGGATCTACCGCGGGCCTGCGTTTGCATATAGCCGCGATCCTGACTTTATGGTTGTCAGTAAGTCGCAGAAGTTCTGGCAAGATGTAATTGACCAGTACTATTCAAAATACAAAGATCTGTACGCTACTCACATGAAGTACCTACAAGAAGTGAATGCAACTGGTAAATTACGTTCACCGTTAGGTCGGTCATATCAATTCAAAAAGTATCCTAAAAATGGAGGTATGGAATATTCAGAATATGAAATTACTAACTACCCTAACCAGGGTCTTGGAGCTGACGTTATGGCTGTTGCTAGGGTTAGTACTGCTGCCCGTTTTGCTAAGTATAATCTCCGTAGTAAGCTTATTAGTACTATTCACGATAGTATTTCATCCGACTCACCCGACGACGAGGTATCAACGGTTAAAGAGATCTTTCTAGATGTATTTAAAGATTTGCCACAGAACATTACCAAAGCATATGGAATTGATTGGAACCTACCAATGTTGGGTGAAGTTTCTGTTGGACCAAATCTAAAAGATCTAGAGGAAGTTAGTTGACATTTATGAAAACTACTGTATAATATATGTACAGATCAAAGATACTTTCTAATCTAGAATTAGATGCAATAGATCTTTACAATACATTTCCAAATAAATCTGTAGAAGTAATTGCAAAAGAGTTACAGTGTCCCAGTTGGTATGTGCAAAATTGCATCTTTAAGTACCTAAATGGTCAGATAAAAAATGGAAGGTATTATTTAGATAAAGAATTAAAAACCAAGCATCAACCGCGTAGGTCTTTAGTCCCTACAGCAGTAGCTTTACAAATCGCAAAAGACCAGACTAAACAAAGTGGTCTTAAACTTAGAACTATTATTTAAGGAAATATATGCAAATTCAAATTCAATTCATCAACGCTAACGTAGAAGACAAAGGTAAATACAAGCAAGCAGAAATCGCTTTCAAGGATCTTGCGAAGGGTCAAGTGTCTTCCAAGAAGCTTATGTCTTTCACTAATCCAGTTGTCTATAAGACATTAGTTGATGCAAAGAATGGTGAAATTTACACTATTGACATGGAGAAGAATGAAAAGGGCTATTGGGACTGGATTAAAGCAGTCACTAGTACCTCTGTAGACACTTCTAACGCAGTTCCTCCTGGTAAGGCTAACGTAGCCCCTAAAAGCACCTACGAAACGCCTGAGGAGCGTGCAAAGAAGCAGGTATACATTGTACGCCAATCTAGCATTTCCTCTGCAATTGATTATATGAATGGTACTGGTGCTATTAAGAAAGCAACTGCGGCTGATGTAATCTTTTGTGCAAAGGAATTTGAGTCGTATGTGTTTGGTCTAGATACTGGTATTACACCCCTCGCGGATCTACCAACACTAAACACTGACGACGATATTCCTGTCTAATTAAAGAACAGCCGCCTGATCAACGGAAAACCTAGTACTTGGTTATTACCATCCAACTAACAGTGAGGTAATAGGAGTGGCAACTAGGCAGTGGGATGAAGACCTTAGACCCACATCTTCGGAGAATTTATGTTAAAACTACGTGATTTCAGTTGTCGTGAATGCGGCCTACATTGGGAAGCCTTATCACAAGAAACCACTGGTGTCAAGTGCCCCCGTTGTGGGGGCATTGATACTAGATTTGCTTTCAGCCCACAAGCTATTAAAGTAACAGGCGCTGGGGCATATACTAATAAGATGAAAGTATGATCGCATTAATTGATGGAGACTTAGTAGCCTATAGATGTGCGGCTAGTGCTGAAAATGAACAACTAGATGTCGCGATTCATCGAACAGACAATCTAATGCGCGAATTGCTCACTCAAGTAAATGCTGATACATATATAGCATACTTGACAGGTAAATCAAACTTTAGAAAAGAAATTAATCCAGAATATAAGGCTAATCGCAAAGACCAAGAGCCGCCACGATGGTTAGAAGACTGCAAAGAATTTCTAATACTTGAGTGGAAAGCTAAGATGCAAGAGTATTATGAAGCTGATGATCTCTTAGGAATTAATCAGACAGACGACTCTATTATTATTTCTCTTGACAAAGATCTAAAGATGATTCCAGGTGGACATTACTCATGGGAAATCGGCACAGCTACTTGGACTAAAGCCGCAGAATTCACAACAACTACAAAAGAAAGTGGGATTCGCAGATTCTATGAACAAATGCTTGTTGGCGATGTTACCGACAATATTATTGGTATTGCTGGTCTTGGCCCTGTAAAATCCAAGAAATACCTAAGTTCCGCAGAGACTGAACAGGATCTATTTGATCTTGTCTATAATAAATATGATGATCCACAACGATTCCTAATGAATGGAGTATGTCTTTGGATATGTCAAGAAGAAGGAGTAACATGGGCACATTACCTGAAAAATTCAGAATTGATTATACCAAACGAGTTAAAACCCGTGGTGGAAGCGACGTTAGAATCTATGACATTTTTTACCAAGACTACATAAATGGTGCATATTATGACGAAGATTCTGATGTTTGGTATCCCTGCCAGTGGGATTTCCAAGGAAACTACTCACACAAGAAATCAGCATTGGATTTGGTGAACGTATGAAAATTAATAAACAGTTTGCTCCAGTTACAATTGTACTAGAACATGAATCTGATTTGACCGATTTTAAAAACATCCTACTTGCTGCACATAGACATGAATGTTCTAATAGACGTATTTTTTCTCCAAAAGATCCTTCAGATTTACAGCAAAAGATACAATATATGTTAGATAGATTGAAACTATGAGTGAGCGTAAACGACGTAGTAAACTTGCTGGACTATTTCCAAAAGAGTATAGAGCATATACTGACGCAAAACAAAGATGTACCAATCCAAAATCTAGGTCCTATCATAATTATGGTGGGCGTGGAATTCAATTTAAATTTGAGTCTTTTGATGCTTTTCTTTCTGATATTGGTGAGTCTCCTGTTGTTACACATGAACTAGATCGTATTAATAATAGTGGAAACTATGCACGTAAACAATCAGCATTGGATTTGGTAAATGCTTAAATTATATATTGCCGTTTTGGATACCGTTGATTCTGGACATCAGATCTTATCAGTTGCTCATGGAACTTTAATGGCACATCTTAAATTTAAGGATGTTCCTGAATACAAAGAGTGGATTTCAAACTCCTTCAGAAAGTGTATAATTAAGGTAAACCAAAAGGAATTTAATAAAATTAAAGAAGATATACCTGAAATCACTATAGTTACAGAGGGTGCACTTGATAATCAAGAAATTGCAATTGCAATTTGTCCACGAGAGGACTATCCAAATGTAATTAAATTTGCAAAGTTATTTAAGTATGAGTGAGAAGAAACGTCGCAGTAAATTGGAAATGAAATTTGAGGAAATTCTTATCGCGAATCAGGCAGAGTATGATTACGAGATTACGAAAATCCCCTACATTGTTCCTGAATCTAAGCACGTTTATACTGTCGATTGGACTTGTCTTAATGGGCTACTTATCGAAACCAAGGGCTATCTAAGCGATCACCAAGAACGGCATAAGTATGTGCTACTTAAACAACAATATCCAGACCTAGATCTGCGGTTTGTCTTTGATAATCCTAATAAGCTTTGTGGTGGTACTAAGTACAGTCACGCTAAGTGGGCAGATAAGTTCGGATTTCGTTGGTGTTCTATTAAAGATGTAGAACAAATTCAATCATGGTTAAATGAGGGAAAATGACCAAACATTTAATTATTCCAGACACACAATGTAAAGATGGCCAAGACTTCACATTCTTGTATAACATTGGTAAATACATTGTCGAGAAACAGCCAGAAGTTATTATTCATCTAGGCGATTTCGCGGATATGCCTAGTCTCTCTAGCTATGATGTAGGTAAGAAATCTTTTGAAGGGCGACGATATACTAAAGATATTGCAGCAGCTCAAGAAGCTATGTCTGCTTTGCTCACTCCATTGTATCAGTACAATGCTGTAGCTAAACTTCAAAAAAAGAAACAGTATCATCCACGGAAAGTGATGTTACTAGGCAACCATGAAAATCGTATTAACAGGGCTATCAATGATGATCCAAAACTCGAAGGTCTCATCAGTACTACGGACTTACCTTATGGCGACTGGGAAGTACATGATTTCCTTAGTCCAGTCTTTATTGATGGCATTGCTTATAGTCATTACTTCCCTACTGGGGTTTTGGGACGAGCCGCTACTACTGCTTCCGCTATGGTGTCTAAGTTACACATGTCTTGCATTGCCGGACATCAGCAGGGAAAGCAAGTCGCCTACGGTAAACGACCAGATGGTTCTACTATTACTTGCATTATTGCCGGTAGCTGCTATGAACATGATGAAGATTATCTAGGACCACAAGGTAATAACCATTTCCGCGGAATCCTGATGGCACATCGCGTTAATAATGGTTCCTTTGATGAATGTTTCATCTCTCTTGATTACTTGAAAGAACGCTATGAACAGTCCTAAACATTATGCTGGAACAATTCTTATTGATGCCTTGCTTGCGAATGCAGCAGGTTTCTGTGAAGGAAATATTTGTAAATATGTTGTAAGGTGGCGGGATAAAGATGGCCTCAAAGATTTATATAAAGCGCGTGATTATCTTAACGTTCTTATTACTCATGCCGAACTCAACCAACCACTTCACCCAGCCACACTCCCAGTGCAGGGAGATTTATTCAAAGACCAACAATCATAGAACATTTATATGCGACTCAATGACTACACAGAAGCAACAGCAGAAGTTGCGATTTATCCAGAAGCGGGTACAGGATCTGATCTTGAACTCTACTACCTATCCCTCGGCCTTACGTCCGAAGCCGGAGAAGTCGCAGGTAAAGTTAAGAAGTTAATTAGGGACGGTCATTTAAATATTGGAGATCTTGCCTATGAATTGGGTGACTGTTTCTGGTACCTTTCACGACTATGTGACGCAATTGGGTATGAACCTGAAGACATCTTACTTATCAACCATAACAAGCTACGCCGCAGGAAAGCAGAGAACACTTTACAAGGATCGGGAGATAATCGGTGAATGTCGAGCTTCTTAATATCACTCCTAACTCCTTGGAGTTTATTGGTAAGTGTGCTGGTATTTGTTATTCATCTAGCACTGACTCTCAAGCTTGCATCAAACGTGCAGTTAGCTGTAAGGATAAAGGACATTTGGCAACTTTGCGCTTTGCACACGCTACTTTCCATATCTCTGGTATTAGTCGGGTGTGTAGTCACCAATTCGTAAGGTCAAAGCACTTAGACTTTCTACAACGATCACAGCGATATTGTAAAGAAGATAAAGCTGGGTTTATTAATCCAATTAATCCTGCTGATGGTGAGTATGTTCAAGAAGTACATGACCACTATCAGAAATGTTTGGATCTATATAAGCATCTACTAAGCCGAGGAGTTAAGAAAGAAGACGCACGCTTTGTTCTACCAGAAGCAACCACAACTGAATTGATTGTTACAGGTAATTTCCAAGCATGGTTGGACTTCATCAAACTTCGTGCAGATAAACATGCCCAATGGGAAATCCGCGAGGTGGCTAGGACAATCAATAACATTCTTGCCCAAGAATTAGACAATCAATTATTTCATTGGATGCCGTAAATGAGTATGCTATTAACCACACTACTCTCAGCACTGATTCCTGCCAGTGTTGAGGGGATCAAACAAGTCATCACTACTAAGTTAGGAGGTGTAAAACCAACTACAGTAGCTGAACAACTACAACTTGATGAGCAAGAGATTAAACGTATGCAAGTTGTTGCTGCCCTGGACAATCCTGGTGGTACTCCTAGTCAGTGGGTTGTGGATTTGCGTGCAAGTTCTCGGTATATCATGGCAGGGATTGTTATCCTTGGCGGGATTGTGTCTCTTTATGTGCCTACTGTACCTACCACTGTTCAAGCATTGGCATTAGAAGGTGCTAATATTGCATTTGGTTTTCTATTTGGCCAAAGAATTGTGAGTAACTTTAAGAAATGAACTTTAATTTTACTATCCGAAGAACACAACAAGAGACTACAAATACAACCTATAAAGTTAATATAGGTCAAATGATTTGTGGATTACATAAATCAAACCAACGACCACAATCAGTAACATTAACTTCTTCTGAGTTAGAGTATCTACTTACAGATAATAAGTATGCTATGATGGTAGTTGCTGCTCTAGATCGGAGTCCTAATAATGACCTTTAATGATTTATGTGAACTATTAAAGAAGGAGGATGAGGTGACTCTACTGGAGTTACTTGATCTTTCTTCTAGTGAATTAGTTGATACTCTTGAAAGTTTTATCGAAGATAAACAAGACAAACTGCGAAGCTACTATAATGAAACTTCCGAAGATGTGGGTGACTAGTTATGGGTAGAAAAGGAACTACATTTGACTCTAAATATACAGAAGAACCTAATACAGGATGTTGGCTTTGGACTGGCGCTATAAATTCTAGTGGATATGGGAATGTACGTTATAATGGTAAAGTAGATGGCGCTCATAGAATCTCATATTTATTATATAAAGGTCCAATAGTACATAACTTAAATGTTCTACATACATGTGACAATCCTTGTTGTGTAAATCCAGATCATTTATTTTTAGGAACAGCTAAAGATAATGTATTAGATTGCAAATCAAAAGGACGATTAAACAGAATTGGCCCTAAAGGTGAGAATCAGCATATGGCAGTATTAACTGAAGACCTTGTTAGGTGGATTAGAACTCGCCCAATGTCCTATAGAAAAATGGCTAGATACTTACATGTGAACAAAAACACAATTCAGGATGTATTAATGTGGAGAACTTGGAAGCATGTTATTTCTTAAAGATAGAACATTGCGTAAAAAGTCGCCAACAAATCCAGATAAAAAAGAACAACACACCAGTCGCAAATCTAAGGATGAACTTATTCATCGTTGGGAAAACGATGATTGGGAAAAACAATGTAAGGATTTTCTAAATGGACTTGAATCCAAATCTTGACTTGTCTTCTACAACTTACCATAAGTGGAAACAGAAACAAGAAGAACTTCATGCAGAATTACTAAAATCCTGTTATGCATCTACTGTGTGTACACCAAAACAACAATTATATAAAATGGATACTGGCATTAATGAATGATTATCAAACTTATATTGCTAAATCTAGGTATGCTAGATATTTAGATGATCTTCAACGACGTGAAACTTGGGAAGAGACTGTAAAACGATATGTAGATTTCTTTTCTACTAAGTATTCTAATTTTCCTAGTATAGAACTTTATAACGGCATTGTGACCTTGAATGTAATGCCTTCTATGCGAGCATTAATGACAGCAGGGGTGGCATTAGATAGAGATAATGTTGCTGGATTTAATTGTTCATATGTTTCTATTGATGATCCACGAGCATTTGATGAAGTTCTTTATATTCTGATGTGTGGTACAGGGGTAGGTTTTACAGTGGAGCGTCAGGAAGTGGTGAAACTTCCAGCAGTACCTGAAGAACTTTTTGAAACTGAAACAACAATTTGTGTTAGGGACAGTAAGATTGGGTGGGCTACTTCATTTCGAGAATTAATTAGTCTTTTGTATAGTGGGCGAATTCCTAAACTAGATACTAGTAAGTTGCGACCTGCTGGAGCAAGACTAAAGACTTTTGGTGGTCGTAGTAGTGGACCCAAACCTCTTGAAGATTTATTTGATTTTACAATCTCCCTCTTCAAACGTGCTGTTGGACGTAAATTATCTTCACTAGAAGCTCATGATCTTGTTTGTAAAATTGCAGATGTCGTAGTAGTTGGGGGCGTCCGTCGAAGTGCATTAATTTCACTTAGTAATCTTAGTGATGAGCGAATTCGCAATGCTAAGAATGGACAATGGTGGGAAGATACTGTACAACGAGCCTTAGCCAATAACTCTGTAGCCTACACCGAGAAACCTGAAATTGAAATCTTTCTCAAAGAATGGCTCTCTTTAATTGAGAGCAAGTCTGGAGAGCGTGGTATTTTTAATCGGATTGCTGCTACAAAACAAGCTGCCCAGACTGGCCGTAGGGATCTGAATTATGCCTTTGGTACAAACCCGTGTGGGGAGATTATCCTACGTCCACAAGAGTTTTGTAATCTCAGTGAAGTGGTAATTCGATCTACTGATTCATTAGAAGATCTGAAGGAGAAAGTTAGGCTTGCAACTATTATTGGAACTTTCCAGTCTACTCTAACTTCATATAGATATTTACGTCCTCAGTGGCGTAAAAATGTAGAAGATGAACGATTGCTTGGAGTTAGTTTAACTGGGATTATGGATCACCCAGTTCTAAACAAAGTATCTCAAGAGGCCCAAGAGTGGTTACAAGAACTAAAGATTGTTGCTATCCACACAAACAAAGTATGGGCATTTCAATTAGGTATTAATCCAAGTGCTTCTATTACCTGTGTAAAACCTTCTGGAACTGTTTCACAATTGGTGGATAGTGCTAGTGGTATTCATGCACGATTTGCTCCATATTATATTCGCACTGTTCGTGCAGATAAACTAGACCCAATCAGTAAATTTCTAGTTGAGTCTGGAGTGCCTTGTGAAGATGATATTACTAAGCCAGATAAAACTAATGTCTTTAGCTTCCCGATGAAAGCGCCAGAAACTGCTATCTATACTAATGATAGATCTGCCATTGAGCAGCTAGAACATTATTTAATGGTACGAACCTTTTGGTGCGAGCATAATCCCTCTATTACAGTATATGTTAAACAAGAGGATTGGTTAGAAGTTGGAGCATGGGTTTATAAACACTTTGATTCATTGTGTGGAGTCAGTTTTCTACCTCATTCTGATCATGTCTACAAGCAAGCTCCTTACCAAGAGATTACTTCTGATATGTATGAGCAGTGGAAGAAAGACTTTCCTGTTCTCGATTGGAGTCAATTACAATTAGAAGAAACTGATAATACTAGTGGCACAAAAGAATTAGCTTGTGTTGCTGGAATTTGCGAAATTTGATCCTAAATAATAAGAAAGATAAAATGGATAACCAATTTAAAGATCTACTACTAGAAACAATTAATGAACTTAAAGATCATCCTGATGCGCAGGATGGTGTGGGATTTGTAACTACCTTTGATGAAGAACCTGACTGGAAAGTAA
>ERZ724506.702-NODE-702-length-11658-cov-4.408343_pt1 | contig 11658 bp, 18 predicted proteins | sample MGYA00376039_ERZ724506 | MGnify/ENA primary metagenome ERZ724506 (study PRJEB28724, sample SAMN07190887) | wastewater metagenome | isolation source: effluent of sewage treatment plant in Hong Hong | place: USA: Christiansburg, Virginia | collected 2016-03-01 ... | reverse complement strand
CGCGCATCGCCGGACACCTGCGCATCGCCGGACACCCGCGCATCGCCGGACACCCACGCATTGCCGAACACCCGCGCATCGCCGAACACCTGCGCATCGCCGAACACCTGCGCATCGCCGAACACCCACGCATTGCCGCTTTGAGACAGGCATTCTTTTGATTCGATATACCCGCCCAAAGAGCCAGATGGCAGGCCAAACGCAGCGATTGCAACGAGTAGGCGGATTCGCTTAACCGTGCGGCCAGGGGCAATAGTTTTTTCATCGCCGGGCACGAACTCATATTTTTTATCGCTCATGACAGCGCCCCCTGCACAGATCTCACATGCTCCATGCGAACCTGCAAAGCGAGTGCCCGGTCGCAATTAGCAAGGAATCCGGCATCAGCTCGGTACGGCTTGGCGACAACGCCATTCCATCCACGCTCGATCCCATCGTTAACGGCATCAGCGCCGCTTTCAGCACGCACACTGACTGTGTGCTTGACGCCATCGGCGTCTGTGCCGCTCACCACATAGTCCCGCATGTTCATTTGCTTCTCCTTCGTTTGTGATTCGATGAAGAATAGTAATTGCCGTGTTACGACAAGTCAAGCAAAAAATAAATAAATATTTCTTGATGCGTGTTTCGGGTTGTGCTACGCTATGCCCATGAATGAGCAAACAAAACCCGGAAGTGTCCGTCTCCCCATCTCTGTGCTTAGGCGTCTGCGCGAGCTGATGCAGTGGCATGGAGGCCGGGAGTGGTTGGTGAAGATCATCAACAGAGAGCATAAAAAAATTCAGGCGAGGGATTGATGGCAGCCGCTTCATTCATTGACCTGTTCACCGCTGGCCTGCTGATTGCGGGTGGCATCTATCTCGCCTGCTGGATTGTGTCCAAGGTCTTCGACAGCATGTTTGAGGATTTGGAAGGGGGGATGTGGAGATGAGCGATTACACCGACTTCCTCAAGGCCAAGATCAAGATGGCCAGCTTTCGGGGCTTTGACGTGAGCCCGGAAGAGATCAACCCCACCTTGAAGCCCCACACCAAGGACATTGTGCGCTGGGCCTGCCAAGGCGGCAACCGCGCAGTGTTCGCCAGCTTTGGATTGCACAAGACGGTGACGGCGCTGGAGTGGTTCCGCCTGATTGGTGTGCACCGGCCAGGCCTGCGAATCAACGTGTGCCCGCTGGGTGTGCGGCAAGAGTTCATCATGCAGGCGGCGCAGCACTTCAAGGGCGACTACGCCATTGATGTGCGCTTCATCCGCGAGGACAGCGAGATTGGCGACGAGCGCACGATTTATTTGACCAACTATGAGAGCGTGCGCGAGGGCAAGATCGATGTGCGCAAGTTCAGGGCTTCTAACCTGGACGAAGCCAGCGTATTGCGCAGCTACGGCAGCAAGACGTATCAGGAGTTTCTACCCGCGTTTGCGCCCGTGGAATTCAAGTTGGTCAACACAGCCACACCGAGCCCGAACCGGTACAAGGAGTTGATCCACTACGCGGGCTACCTGGGCGTGATGGACACCGGGCAGGCCTTGACGCGATTCTTTCAGCGCGACAGCGAGAAGGCGGGCAACCTGACGCTGTACCCGCACAAGGAACAAGAGTTCTGGCTGTGGGTGGCGAGCTGGGCGGTGTTCATCCAGCGCCCGAGCGACTTGGGCCACAGCGATGAGGGCTACGTGCTGCCCACGCTGGATGTTCGCTACCACGAGGTGCCGAGCGATTACGACGCCGCAGGGAATGAGAAGAATGGCCAGGGCTTGTTGATTCCCAATGTGGCTATGGGCCTGAGTGCTGCGGCCACAGAAAAGCGCGACAGCATGCCCGCACGGGTGGCAAAGGTGCAAGAGATCGTGACGGCCGGTGCCGATGACCACTTTGTGGTGTGGCACGACCTGGAGGACGAACGCCATGCGCTGCAGGTCGCCATCCCAGAAGCTGTGAGCGTATGGGGAACCCAAGATCTTGAGCAGCGCGAAGCGCGCATCGTGGACTTCGGCAACGGAAAGCATCGCATTTTGTCTACGAAGCCAGTTATTGCGGGCAGCGGCTGCAACTTTCAGCGGCATTGCCACCGTGAGGTATTCGCGGGGGTTGGGTTCAAATTCAACGACTTCATTCAAGCCATTCACCGTGTCCAACGCTTCGGGCAGGAGCACGCGGTGCGCATTGACATTGTGCACACCGAGTCCGAGCGAGAAGTGTTGAAGACGCTGCAGGATAAGTGGCGCCAGCACGACGAAATGCAGGCCAAGATGACCGAGATCATCCGCACCTACGGCTTGGGCCAGTTGGCCATGCAAGACACGCTGGCCAGGTCCATTGGGGTGAAGCGCTACGAGGTCACAGGCCAGCATTTCGCGGTGGCGAATAACGATTGTGTTGAAGAGGCGAAGGTGCAACCCGACAACTCGGTGAGCCTGATCGTGACCAGCATCCCGTTTGCCAACCACTACGAGTACACGCCGAGCTACAACGACTTCGGACATACAGAAGACAACGCACACTTCTGGCGCCAGATGGACTACTTGACGCCCGAACTACTTCGGATCCTGCAGCCCGGCCGCATCTACGCCTGCCACGTGAAGGACCGTATCAACTTCGGCAACGTGACCGGCGCCGGTATCCCCACAGTGAGCCCGTTCCATGCTGAGGCGCTGTTCCACGGCATCAAACACGGCTTTGACTACATGGGAATGATTACCGTGGTCACAGACGTGGTGCGCGAGAACAACCAGACTTACCGCCTGGGCTACACGGAAATGTGCAAGGACGGCACCAAAATGGGTGTTGGCAGCCCGGAGTACATACTGCTGTTCCACAAGCCGCAGACTGACCGCACGCGCGGCTATGCCGACACCCCAGTGGTGAAGTCAAAGGCTGAATACAGCCTGGCCAAGTGGCAGGTTGATGCGCACGCTTTCTGGCGCTCCAGCGGCAACCGCATGCTGACGGTTGAGGAAATGGCCGCGCTGGGTCCGGCAAAGCTGGCTAAGTATTTCACGCAAGAGACGCTACGGCAGGTCTACGACTATGACCGCCACGTCGAGATCGGTGAAGGCCTGCAGGCGCGCAACGCACTACCCAGCACCTTTATGAGCCTAGCGCCCGGCAGCCATCACCCGGACGTGTGGCATGACGTGAACCGCATGCGCACCCTCAATGGCGATCAGACAAACCGGGCTGTGGAGAAGCACGTATGCCCTCTGCAGTTCGACATTGTGGACCGCCTGATCGAGCGCTACAGCGTGAAGGGCGAGCGCGTCTATGACCCGTTCTGCGGCCTGGGCACGGTGCCTGTGCGGGCGATCAAACTGGGGCGGACTGGCGGCGGTTCTGAGTTGTCGGCCAGCTACTTCAAGGACCAAGTGCACTACCTGCAAGCCGCAGAACGCGATGCCAGCATGCCGTCGCTGTTTGACCTGGTGGAAGCAGAGGCCGAGGAAGTGGAGGCTGCATGACCCCCCAAGAGCTTGAACAGCACATCCACGACTGCGGCTGGCACATGGAGTGCTCCCTATCAACTTTCATCCGCAGAGCCCGATATGTGGCGCTGTTCATTTACTGGTCAATCCGGCACCGCTCCGTGCGTCATGTCCGCTGGGTTCTGGCCTTCGAGGGCTACTCATGGAATTGAAGCAACACCCACTTAGCGCAGCCTTCCCGTCGATGAGTGAGGCTGATTTTCTGGCGCTGAAAGACGATATCAAGGCCAATGGCCAACGTGAGCCCGTTTTGCTGTACGAGGGCATGGTTCTGGATGGTTGGCACCGGTACAGGGCCTGCTGTGACTTGGGCTTAAAGCCGAGTCAGTTCACGTTCAACGATGGTGACCCTGTTGCATTCGTCAAGAGCCAGAACCTGCACCGTCGACATCTGACGGCCTCCCAGCGTGCCGCTGCGGTTGTGGCGTGTGCTGCATGGGTGCCATCGAACATTGGTCGTCCTAGGGGTGAACCAGGTTCACCCCTAGAAACCAATGCCAAGTTGGCGACTGAGGCGCACGTCACCCCGCGGACCATTCAACAGGCGAAGGCCGCGCAAAAAGCGGGGCTTGGCGATGCCGTGAAAGAGGGGGTGCTGACGGCCAAAGAGGCCGCCCGAATTGCCAGCGGAAAGCCTCTTGATGCGCCAACAGTTGCGACGGCACGCCCGGTCCCGGCGCCAGGGCCCGTGACTTCAGCGCCACCGCAAGACGATGGCCCCAGTGCCAATGAGATGGCGGACGCTGAGCGTGAGGCGGCCGAGGAACTTGAGGCCTTACGCAAGATTGCTCTGGCCGATGACAAAGTAGCCGCAGCGCTCGATGAGGCGAAGAAGTTGCGTAGCCTGAACCGCGTACTGCAAGAGCGCAATGACGGGCTGTTGAATGAAAAGTCTGAACTGGTGAAGCGCATCAAGGCGCTACAGCGCAAGCTGGACAAACTGGAGCAGGCGGCATGAGCGCGGTAATCGACCGGCTGTTTGACGATGGGCCGAACTACGCGAGCACAACGTTTCCAGAGCCGCGCCCGTTTCAGTTGTCAGCACACAGCGCATTGCGCCAGGGTGTGCGCGATGGGCACAAGAATCAGATGCTGATGTCGCCTACGGGATCGGGCAAAACGTACCTTGGTCTGAGGATTGCCCACGAGGCGCTGCAAAAAGGTAAGCGTGCCGTCTTCGTTTGTGATCGCACCACGCTGATCAACCAGACAAGCCAGACCGCGGACGTTTATGGCCTATCGGCACACGGCATCGTGCAAGCGAGCCATTGGCGGCGCGACAAGAGCATGCCGTTCCAGATCGCCAGTGCGCAAACGCTGGCAAAGCGCGACTTCTGGCCTGCGGCAGACGTAATCATCATTGATGAGGCCCATACCCAACTGAAGGTATGGACTGAGTACATCATGCAGACGAAGGCGGTTTGCATCGGTCTGAGCGCAACACCGTTTTCTCCGGGTTTGGGGAAACTCTTCTCAAGCCTGGTGAACGCTACAACCATGCACGACCTGACTCTATCTGGCGTGCTGGTGCCGATGCGAGTTTTCAGTTGCACACGCGCCAACATGGATGGCGCCGCAACGGCTGGCGGCGAGTGGACAGACAGCGCCGCAGCGGAGCGCGGCATGGAGATCATTGGGGATGTTGTGTCGGAGTGGTTCAAGTTTGGCGAGAACCGCAAGACGATTGTTTTTGGCGCCACCATTGCCCACTGTCAGGAGTTGTGCCGCCAGTTTCTTGACACTGGCGTCATGGCCGCAGTGTTCACGGCTGATACGACGCCAGCAGAGCGCGAGGTATTGCTGAAAGAGTACCGCAAGCCAGATTCCAGTTTGCGCGTGCTGATCAGCGTTGAGGCGCTGGCCAAAGGATTTGATGTGCCAGATGTTGGCTGCGTGGTGGACTGCCGCCCGTTGCGCAAGTCATTGTCAACCGCCATCCAGATGTGGGGCCGTGGGCTCAGGTCTTCACCAGAGACTGGGAAAAAAGATTGCTTGCTGCTTGACCACAGCGGGAACATTCTGCGTTTTCTGGACGACTACACGGACATTTTCTTCAACGGACTGGACGCCCTGGACATGGGTGAAAAGCTGGACAAAAAGGTCAGGAAAGACGAAGACCAAGAGGAGGGCAAAGGCTGCCCGGTTTGCGGCTACAAGCCGTTTTCAAAGCGGTGCATGGCTTGCGGCTTTGAGCATGTCGCAACACCACTGATTGAGGCATTCCCAGGCGAGATGCAGGAAGTGATGATGGGTAAGAAAAAACTTGCCGATGACCATTGGCATCTGTGGCAGCAAGTTGTGACTTACGCCCGAGCCCATAGTGCGCCAGAAAAACAATCGGGCCGGGCTTGGCACCTCTACCAGAAGATCACTGGACACGCGCCACCTAAGGGCTACCGCTTCGACTCCACGGAAAACGTGGAGATTACGCGCAACGTGAAGAACAAGATCACGAGCTTGAACATGGCTTATGTAAAGGCCAGGCAGGGGGCAACTGCATGAGCTTTGTTCAGTTTGCGCGCGCCCATGGTGTTGAAATTGGCGAGTTGTTTGCCAGCGACCGCATTCGACGGTGCGCCACAACCGACAAACCACGAAGCAACAACGGGGCTTACTTTTGGGATGGCCAGCGGGGCTGGGTCTTCAACTGGTCAGGCGAAGCAAGGACGCAGTGGTACGAAGACCCAACAGCAAAGCCATGGACAGACGCCGAGAAACGCGCCTGGGCCATGAAGCGCCAGCAGGCTGCAGAGCAGGTCGAGCGGAAAAACCAGAACGCCGCAATGAACGCAGCCATTTTGATGCGCTGCGCCGTTCCAAAGACACACGATTACCTGATCCGAAAAGGCCTGCCGGAAGTGCAAGGGCTTGTTTTGCCAGATGGTGAGTTGCTTGTCCCTATGCGCAGTTTGGGAGACAACCAACTGCAGGGCGCACAAATCATCCGGTGGCTTGCAGACGATATGAAGTGGGAAAAGAAGATGGTCCCCGGCATGAAGGCCAAGGGCGCCGTGCTGCGGCTGGGTAAGCCGTCCTCAGAGACGTTCTTTTGTGAGGGGTATGCCACCGGCCTATCCATTGAGCTTGCGGCCCGTAGCGTTGGTTTGATGGCTTCGGTGATGGTTTGTTTTAGCGACTCCAACATGGTCCACGTCGCTGCTGCAACAAAGGGCGCCAGGCGGTTTGTTTTTGCCGACAACGACAAATCAGAAGCCGGAGAGCGCGCAGCGAAGGCAACCGGGTTGCCGTATTGCATGAGCCCTCTGACTGGCGAGGATGCCAACGACATGCACGTTCGTGCTGGGCTTATGTCTGTGTCTCAGAAGTTGATGGAGGTGAGGCGCGCAGTGCCATCCGGGTAGAGCGCCCTCGATGCGCTGGCCCGTCGGAACTTTTTAACGGCAGGGGCTAGCGTCACGAAAACCCCACTGTGAGGAAAACGCGGAGGCAGGGGAAACAGGCGGCGAAGCCAGCACCTGGAGCGTTGAAAAGGCTGGCGGGTCGTGTGGCTCCGGAGGCGATACGTGAAGGACCTCAAGGATAAGGCGAGGTCCGTCCACCAAAGGCGATAACAGGTTTGAAAGGTATTTGGATGTTGAGTGAAGAGGACTTGGTATTCGGAGGTTGGACCGATTCGGAAATCGGAATTTTCCTGAAACGGGTTGATCGGTTTTTGAAGATTGGACTTAACGACATGGAAGCAGAAAAGTTGGCCGAGCAGATGCTGAACCGGGACCGGCCAGGTTCGGGCGATGACCGTCGCTTGTGTCTGGAGTGCGCGAAGTTCAAAAAGGGGCGATGCACGCGGGCCGGGTTTTGGGCTTTGCCGACCATCCTGCAGCGTTGCGACGGGTTCGCCATGAAGGGATCTGCTGATGCAAGTTGACCTGCCAATCAAAACCGTGAGCCTTCTGAACATGCGGGAGCACTTCCGCGTGACGGCAAAGCGCAAGAAAGAACACCGCGAAATCGTGGCGCTTGTGATGGGTAACAAGCCGCGCCCAGAACTGCCATGCCGCATCACCCTGACCCGAATATCAGCCGGTGAACTGGATTCACACGACAACCTGCCCAGCGCGTTCAAGAGCATCGTTGACGGCTTGGCCGACTGGCTGGGCATTGATGACGCTGACCCGCGTGTGACGTGGGCCTACGAGCAGGAAAAGTGCAAGCTGAAACAGTTTGGCGTGCGCGTTGAGATTGTCGGGGGTGTGGCATGAAATTCATCCGAGCCGCAATCCTCAATTGGGCCAAGGCCCGCAAACCCGACTTCATCATCGGCGGGCACGATGCCCCGTATCTACTTCGGTGGTGGTTGATACCGCGCAATCGGTTCTTCAACGTCTACGTGCACCAGTTCTTGCGCTCGGATGATGACAGAGCGCTTCACGATCACCCGTGGCTGTTCAATTGCTCCATCCTGCTTAAAGGCTCCTACCTCGAGCACACGCCAGCCGGTGAGTTCCTTCGCCGCGAAGGGAGTTTGAAATTCAGATGGGGCGCTGCGCCACACCGGGTTGAGCTTTTCGACGTTGCCGCATTCGCCCCTGAGCTTGGTATCCGCCCATGTTGGACCATGTTTATCACCGGCCCCGTGGTGCGTGAGTGGGGATTCCACTGCCCCAAGGGCTGGGTGCCATGGCGAGAGTTCACAGACGCGCGGGACAAAGGCTCGATTGGCAGGGGGTGTGGCGAATGAAGCGCGCATTTGTCCTAGCCCACCCACAAGCCCGTGCGCTGGCGCTGGAGTGCGTCAAAACGGCCCCTGACGGCTTTGCTGTGACGGTCGGGGAGCCTAGCCGCAGCCACGAGCAAAACGCCGCGCAATGGCCAATCCTGCAAGCCTTCGCGGGGCAACTGCAATGGCCGGTCAATGGCCGCATGGTGAGCATGTCGCCAGATGAGTGGAAGGACGTGCTGACCGCAGCGTTTCGCAAAGAGCAGGCCAGGTTAGCCATGGGCCTTGACGGCGGCGTTGTGATGCTTGGGCAGCGTACAAGCAAATTCAGCAAGGTGGAATTTTCGGAGTGGCTGGAATTCCTGCACGCGACGGCTGCTGACCGTGGCGTCAATTTTTATAAAGAGGTAACTGCATGACCGACACGCAACTACAGATCATCAGAAACGATATAGCCTTTTACGGGTTTCTCGTGGCGGCTAACGTGCAAATCTTTGGGGGGGAAAAAATTATGGGGGCAATCTTATTGGCCGTCTCTTTCATTCCGCTTGTACATGGCTTTTGTCTCCGGAAATAGGCAGTAGCCCCTTAACCCGTGCCGCCCGGTTGGCGGTGACCGAAGGAGGTTAGACGTGACAAATGACGCACCGAACATCAATTTTCAAACCGCAGTGTTTGACGATCCCAAAAACGCCATCGCTGGGTGTGGCCGCGTGATCTTTGCCAAGGCCACAGTGACTATGAGCGGAGAAAAGCACGCCGATGGCTGGGTATTGCCTGGTGGCCGCAGGACAGACAACGAGCGCGAGGCGCAGGCCGCCGCGCTGGCGATCCATGGATTTTGTAACGCGACCCAGCCCCGCGCCTTGGGCTGATCTGGAGATAACGAATGATGTCTGAGACGACTACGCAAGTTATTCGGTGGCTGGCATTTGGCCGTGTAGGAATGAGCAGCAAGTGCATGGCTATGTGGCTGGCATTTGGCGAGAGCGCGGAGCCTTACGCGCCCGCCGACCCTGATGATTTGGACCGGTGTCTCAAGCTCTTGGATGAGGCGCCCGGCCTGCGCCCACTGATTCCGAAGATGGCCGAAGTGTCCAAGGAATGGGCCGCGTTGGTGTCGCGCTGGGACGAGGTGGAGGCATCGCACTTGGCAGAAGTGGGGCTTGGCTGGACGAAAGCCCGAAGCGCCCCAAAAACATACGACCTGATGGCGAGCATTCTGCGTCCACGCAAAGCCGCCTAACCATGCTCCCCCGCACCTACACCCCGCAATGAAAAGCAAAAACAAGCCAGCCCAAACCGCAGCAGAGCGCCGTCACGTCGCACTGGTGGCCGAACTGCCGTGCATTGTCTGCGGCGCACCCGGCCCAAGCGAAGTGCACGAGCCTGAGCAAGGCTTGTGGTTCGCCTCCATGCCGCTGTGCGCGCCCTGCCACCGTGGCCCGGAGGGTTGGCACGGCACCCGGCTGCGCTGGACGCTGCGCAAGATGTCGGAATTGCGAGCAATCAACGAAACATTGAGGGCGCTATCATGACCAAGGGCAGAAGCATAGGAGCCCGAATCCGCGAGGTCTGCGAGGTGCTCGAAAAGCACGGGCCGCATTTACGCGGTTGTGAAGTCGTGGTGTTTATGACGGGCTGCGAGTGCACGAATGCGACCAAGTATCTCCAGCGCGCAGTAAAGCACGGACTTGCGCTAGAGCGCCGATTAGATGGGGCGCATTGCAGCTACAGCGCGGCCCCGGACTGGCGCGCGCTCGCAGAAATGAGGCCAGCAAAGCGGAAAAGGATTTTGCCCGCGCCCAAAGTGCCGAGCAAGGCCGCGCCAGTCAAGCAGGTGCCAGCGCCGACAAACGTGGTCATGCTGACCAACTGGTTGACGCAAAGCGGAACTTATCCCGGTGTGATTGAACGGAAAACAAGAAAAGGGCGCGAATGAAAATACTTGACCGAATCTCCAGCGCGGTGAACAGCAGCAACCTCAAGTCCGAGCCTGGCACAACATGGGCCGATGCTGACGTGCTGGGCGCGTCAGGGCTTGCCGCGCGGTGCAACCCATTGGGCGGGGCGTTGGTCAGGCTGTTCGCTGACGGCAAGCCGGAATCAGCTATCACCGTGCTGACGCAGATGGCATTTAAGCGGGCGCGCACGATGCGGGTTGAAATCACCGACACCGGCTGCGCAGACTTGGCCAAGGCGGTTCTAGGTTGGCACCGCTTCGGAACCTGCCAGCCATGCGGTGGGGTTGGGGATCAGCGCATTCCCGGCACGCCCAGCCTGGGCCACCAATGCACGCATTGCAAGGGGACGGGCAAGCGGTCTTTTGATGACCAATTTAACGACGCGACGCTGCCACTGGCGCGCTGGCTGAGTGACCAGATCGACCGGGAACAACGCACTTTTGGGGGCGAGGCGATGGCAAAACTTGCACCTAAGCTGGATTTTTGAGGCTGTAAAAAACCCCCTTGCGCGCTGAAAAATAGTGTGCTAGGATGCTGGAACCTAAAAAGTGAGGGGAGAGCCCTCGATAAAAATAGGGGCGCTTTTCGTTGGATAGGTGCCTCTGAAAACAGCGTAAAAGTCTGGTGGTTGGTGGCTGGGGCTTCTCGGCCAAGCGCAACAGCCGCCAGTCTTTTGCTCTGCGAGGGGGTAGGTGGTTGACCGAGTAGTGACGTAGCCGGTAACGGTCGTGCGCGTCACCAATCCTGCACCCGACCGCAGGGCAAACTATTTTGGCGAATGCGCGAGTGCTGATCGCGATAATCAGCAGAGCGAGAGATCACCCGGTGTAGCGATACGGTGCGGGTGTAGGGGCCGAGATGAGTATGGTTAGGCCCTGACGGTGATTAATAAAACGAGGCGACACCACCAGCGCGCCTATCGCCTGCAAGCCAGAGATCAGCGCTGGCCACCAAAACCAATTGACGCGCTGTAGCTCAGCTTGGTAGAGCGATGGGCTCATATCCCATAGGTCGCGGGTTCAAATCCCGCTTGCGCAACCAAACACACCCGCCAGGATCACGCCTTCGCGGGTTTTTTCGTTAGCAGCCCGAGCGCATTTTTAATGGTCGCCAGTTCCCACAGCCCCGGATGCATGCGGCGCTGCCCAGATTCCCAGTCCTGCACAGTGCGCAGGCCGCTATGGACTTCGACACCGAAAGCCGTCTGAGACAGCCCAGCGGACTCCCTGAGCGCCTTGATAGCATCTGGCGGGGGGTTGGCACTGCTGGAGTGCCTTGAGCGGTTGGGCATGTCAGGCATTTACGGACATGAGTTCGTCGTGGAGGTCTTCGACTGTTTTTGCGCAATCAGCCTCAGAGACGCGGTCAAAGTAAGCGTGCCCTTTTGGGATGTCAAACATGGTGCCGCCGATGAATCCGATGCGAACACCGCCGTTGTCCAGAGTTGCCGTCATGTAGTCCTCGTTCTTAAAGAGGAAATTTACGGTATGTGCGCGCTTTGCCATTTTGGTTCTTTCAGCCCCGAATACCACGAGG
>ERZ724506.701-NODE-701-length-11673-cov-5.836030_pt1 | contig 11673 bp, 4 predicted proteins | sample MGYA00376039_ERZ724506 | MGnify/ENA primary metagenome ERZ724506 (study PRJEB28724, sample SAMN07190887) | wastewater metagenome | isolation source: effluent of sewage treatment plant in Hong Hong | place: USA: Christiansburg, Virginia | collected 2016-03-01 ... | reverse complement strand
CTAATTTTTATATAATGAAAATTTATTTAATAAAAAATTATTTAAGATAGTTAGGAGTTTCTTAATTATAATTTTATGAAATATTCTAAGCTCATAATAGACAAAGAAATAAACATTATTTTACTTATTTAAATTTAGATTATTTCTTTTAATCTAATTGTTAAGAATATTTTTATTAAAGGAAACTAAGGACATTTTTTTGGATAATTTTATTTTTTTATTATTCAAAGTTTTCAACTTTTAGATTTCGGATTTCTTTTTTTGGAGCTTATTCCAAAACAAATTTGAAATTTAAAGCTAAATATTTGTTATTTAGCTAATAATTATCTCCATCCATTTCTATAAATGAATATTTATGTATATAAGTAAATTTCTAAATATCTTTCTTAGATAATTATTCTAAATTACTAAATTAAGTCAAGGTACTATAAACTGAAGAGCAATCACTCTCGAACCAAGAGCTATAGAAATCCATAAAGCTAGCTTTAATAATAAAGAATCTTACATAGCAATATTCTTTTAGTATCTAAAAAGGGGTTTTTCAATCAGTAGCTTCATAAATACCATTTTTTTATTTAGTATTTATATTAATCATTTTCTAAATCATTTAAAGTGTTATGGATGATTTGTCTTATAATAATAAATTATTTATTTTTGAAATAATAAACTCTTATTTTTAGATACAATTTAAATTACCAAATTTTCTAGCGAATTCTTTGAAGACTTCTTAATAATACAATTGTATTAAGGTCATTCCAATCGAGTAGGCGTCCTATTTACTTGAAGAATAAAAATTAAAATTGATATTAGATTTGGAAAAGATTTAACACATTTCATAAGAGAAATAATAAACCGTTCCTCCAAATGATGTTTCTACTTTTTTTACCTCCTTATTATATTTTCCACTTAAACCAAAATCTATAAATCATATTTAAAAAGTATCTTTCTCAAGCATAATATTATCTGGTTTTATATCTCTGTGAATTATTTATTAGTTCTCCATATAAGCAGCACCTATTAAAATTTAGTAGGTAAATTCGTTTTTTATGCTTCCTTTGAAGTTAGAAAATTAATACTTATCACTAAGCTTTCCTAAATCTACTCCATTAATAACATTTTATATTTAAATATTTAGTTTTAAGTTACTCTGTAGTTTTATGTCAAATATTTTATTATAATAAATGTTGAAAGAATATTTATTTTATGAAAGCTATAACGCATTTTAAAATTAGTTTGAGATTATATCTATAGTTTAATCTTAGCTTTTTTAAATTTTAATAACTAATGAGCAGTCTTCATATTTAGTATTTGTTGCTTTATAAACACATCCAAAGCCTCCCTATCCTAATTTTTTATAAACCCATCTTTGCCCAATTTCTATTTCATCAGCTACATTTTCTTAGCAAATAAAGTTTTGTTTTGATAATTTATTGTTTTGATCAAAAACCTAATAAAAATTACCTAGTTTATTTTAAATATTTGCTTATAATTGTTTTATAATATCATCATTTATTACTTAATTAAAACCAGTTTTTAAATCATTCCAAACACTATTTTAATAAAATTTATTTCTTTGCTAAATAAAAAACGTTTCTTGGCTCATTAGAAATTATAAATAAAAATCCATTTAATTATTTTAAAGTTAGTTTAAATAAATTATTATATATTATTAAAAATTCTAATTTGCCTTTGGTCCTTCAAATATTAACTTTAGTGATAAGTCTTTTTAGATTTCATTTTCATTAAGCTCAATTTTTTTTGTTATTTTTTATCTAATATTCTAAAGTAACTTTAGTATAATAATTGATTCATTTTTTGGCTACTCAAGAATTACAAATAAATTTTATCATTTTTTAGAAGCATTTGTCACTAATATAATATCATTGTTGATCAGTTTTTATCCTAAACTAATTAAACTTTAATCTTACACACTAATCTACATTATGACTATTTTGATATTTAATTTATTAAAAAACTTTACAATCAAATCGTATCTCTCAAAAAAATATTCAAAGCTCTATAATTATTAATAATCAACAACATGAAGAATGTAATTAATATCGTTCTTTTTTATAACATTGAGATAAGCAAATTTAAAATGCTTAATAGTGTTTAGTCAATCAAAGTTTTAAGATATAAAAATTTGATCTTATTCATTTAGTGGTACAAGTTACGTAGAAGTATAATTTGTTAATATTCCTTATACAGTTTAGCTAAGATGATAGATTTTTTTATACTCAATTTGATTTAAATTTGATTTTTATTTTCTCTATGGAAGAACAAAGCAATAATCCACACATTCAATAACACCATATTCATAAGCAAATAATTTAAACTCTTAATAATTGCCAACAAGTATTAAAAACTCATTACTTATTTTAATTATATCTAGAAGCTTATGCTCTATCTGAGATCTTAACAACTGATCTTCTGTATTAATTAATAAGTATATTATAAAATTAGCTTTTTGGGAATATCAAGCTGTAAAAACATCACTCTAGCTCATAGCTTATACTTATTGACTTAATCCTTATACTATGCTATAATCTATATCCTATGCATCTCATAGGCTGTATTATATAAGAAAGAATTTTTAACTTTAAAGCGGGCTCTTATATAGCACATATATAATATTCTCTTAAAGCTATATCTCTTCAAAAAGATTGAGAATTAAATTTTCTTTTAGCAATTTATTATTTATATAGTCTTATAATAATTTTAGTTTTTCTTTACTTTGAAAAACTCCAAATCAGCAGCTTGGATTCAAAACAAACTTTTAACTATTTTCTATATAACTTAATAAATAATCCTATCTATCTAGGTAGGCCAAGTAGTATATTTATTTCTCAACTAAATTATCTGTAAAAAACTATTTGACTTTTATTTCTTCTTGGATAACAAAGGGTTAATACAATAAGTTCATTTATGCATCAATAGCATTATAGGGATTGCTCTATAGATCTATTTTCCCAATAAACTTACCTTTGTAAAAATAAAAGAAATTATACAGAAAAATATACTTCTCATATTATTTTACAAACCATTATTAAACAATAATATCGAGTCTTCCAAAGTAAATATCATTTCCTTTATTAATTTTTTTGTTCTTGAAGATTTGTTTGTCTATTTTTTCCAAATTCATTTCTAGGTTAAATTCGTCAACTCTTTAGTTAGTGTTATAGGCATGTATAATGACATGTTCATGTTGAGAAATAAATTCATTGAAATTTTTTCTGCGTACTTAAAGATCTGCATATTAGCCTTGTGGATATTTGTCACTAATATTGGAAAGAAAAAGATTATGTTCCTCGTCAAAAAGCAGCTTATCTTTTTCATAAATAGTATTTACAAGTTTTATGAAAATTAATAAAAATAGCATAATAAATAATAATACTAGTATTTATAATAAATTTTAATTATATGTAAACCTAAAGCATAAAAGAACAACAGCTTAAAAACTAAATAAATATTTTAAATCAAAACAAAGATTTATTTGACTTGCAGAAAAAACTACAAAAAAAGAAACTAGAAAACGAAGCAAGAGAAGTTGAGAAATAAGAAACAAAAAAAAGATTGTTACTTGAGAATCAAAAAGTCTAATAAAATATTGAATAATTTTCTTATTTTTCTTAAAGAAACGAAAATCAACTTAAAATACTTCAAGAATAATTAAAATAAAAAGATGAAGATCTTCACAGCAAGAGCAAAGAAATAAATGATATAGATTTATAAATTGCATAAGAAACTTTACTAAATAATAATCTTACACAATAGAATCAAGAGCTTGAATAATATGAGGAGTTTCTCAACAAAGTTGTTTAATAAAACTCTGATCAATACTCATGCATTGGTGATCTTCTTAATAGATACAAATGTCTGAATGAGTCTGTGGATATTCTTATTTAACAGAACACTCAGCTTGAACAAGAATTTGAGCAAACATAAATAAATTTGTCTAAAGAAAAAAAAGAAAAATAAGAAGAGATCTTTTAACTAGAGTTTGACATTCAAAACTTATATAATTAGTTAGAGAAATTTGAATATAAAAAGAAAGAAAATATTTTGAAAGAGAGTGAAAACTTATAGGCCCAAGCCAATGATAAGAGTCAATGCTCAAAGATTGCCTTGGCTATTTCATCCATGTATACAAAAGCTAATGAGTTTATATAATAAGGAATCAGCTAAAAAAACTAATAACAAAAAGATGAAAAAAATGATAAAGAAGATTTTGATTCAGAGACTATAAAAAAAAAGTTTGAATTTGTCTGTTAAAATATTATAGACATGCAAGAGTTACTAGCTAAACAAAAGCAATAATATAAATTAAATATAATGTTGAATAATGATGGATTTGAGTTATTATATCTTCAGCTATAAAAACTCCTGCAAATAGATTAGTTAGAACTTGGAGACTAAATAAGCCAAGTGGAGACCATATTAAAAGAAAGCAAATAAAATTTCACAGAAAAACTAAACCAATTCAACAGCTATTAACAGTAAAAAATAATAGATAGTTTTTGAGAAATAGAATACAAAATTTGAAAATTTAAAGCAAATCAATCAGTTCAATAAGATGTATTCTATTTTAAGACAAGTCATTTAATTGACTTAAATGACTTCGAATATAAAGAAGTTGAAGAAAATCAGCTTTAGTAATTGGAGAAATAATAAGAAAAAAATATCATTAATGATAAATAATACATCATAGAAAATATTAATGACTAATATATTCTTTTAGACAATACTTGTGATAAAAAAACTCTCTTAATTTAAAATGTATAAAACTGTTGAATCATTTTTCAAGTTTGATTTAGTAATATTTATTTGAAAAATGTTCATAACTGTGATATAAAAGGTTTATACTCTGAACAGTCATTATTTGTAGAGAAAATAATAAATTGTAAAATCCAAATAGCTGCATAACAAATATGAATACATAATACTAAAAAGACATTTTTTGAGGTATTTGTTTAGTCGTCAACAATTATAGAAGACACCAATGAAGTTACTTTTTAGCCTATAATTATAGCTGAAAATCTTCAAGCTTAAAATATTTATTAAGATTTGAAAGAAGACAAAAATAAATGGAAAAATGTTCAAGATTTTAATTGGATAGGAAATACTTAAAGTCAAAACTATAAATTTAATATTAATTAATTACTAGTATATAAAAATTATTTATAAATGAATTTAGAATATTTATAACAATAAGAAGGTAACAAGACTGAAAAGGAGGTATAATAATTGCAACAGTATTATATTTTGGACTCATAGAAAGTTAATAAATATATATAAGTATTTTTTGTCAACATCGATCATAAATAATATATGATTTCAGTGACATAGAATAATATTTCTTTTATGATTCAAAATGAAAAGACTATTGATGTTATAAGATCATTTATAATTAACTCAAACATTAAAGAAGCTTTTCTACAAGAAATAAACAATGAACATTAATTAGTAGTTATTTTACAAAATTATCAAATGATATTATCTAGATTGGATTTCAATGATTTTGTTCTAAAAGATGAGTTATATATCAACATTAAATAAGAAATAATATCTTACAGTCTCTAGTAATAAAATATTATCTATGTTGATAATTTAAAAAAAGTTTATTTACAAATTAAATTAGGTTCAAAAATAGAATGGCTTAGTTGATAATTGGAAGAGAAAAAAATTAGTAATAAAGATATAGGAATCGAATTATTAAACAATAGTTTTAGCTTTACAGACCAATATACAAATAATAGTATAGCTATAGATTTTTAGGCCTTGATGCAAAAGCCTATACAATAAATAGAGGTTAAGGTTTAAGAAAATCAAATCATCATTTACTCACTCTAACTTATGGCATAGGTAAGGATTTAGAAATAAGTTTCAAAAATGGAAGGCATTTAATGGTAAATGTTTCAAACAGAAATAAACAAAAACTCAATACAAAGAATAATGAATAGAAATGACATTTAAAGCAAGCTAATTTAATTTTAATAGAATCAATGGGTATATGATCTTCTTTAAAGTTAAATATCTTTCTTTAAGCTTCTAGACTTAATGAAAAATATATTCTTATTTAAGATTAATAATGCAGTGCTAATAATATCATAAACATTTTATAAAATTGTCTGCTTTGATTAATAGTATTATCAAGAGAATTGTTTATAGTTTGGGCAACAAAATTTAATTCCAGTTATTGGAAATTCACAAAACAAATCAAAATTCTGAATTATAGATTATGTAGATTATTTAGTAGTATAATTTAATTAAACAATTTTATGAATATAGATGTCAGAAGATAGTATAACTTTTTGCTCTTATTATGATTACAGTACTATATTAAATATTGATATGCAATGATAAATGTGCATAGTATAAATAGAAGATAGCTTGCAAATATAAATGTTTTAAATCAATCAACATCATAATATATAGCTAGACAAAAATACAGTATTAAGATTTATGTAAATATAGCTTTAGTAATTTAAATCCTATAAAGATGGGTAATTATGATTGATGACTAAAAGTAACAAAAACTTAATTTAATAAGATTAGACTATATATTTATAAAATGTTTCGTTTATATAAAAAGCTTCCACTGAAAATCTTTAATTTGTAATTTAATTTGCATGGAACTATAATAATCTAAGCAACTTAGAAGAATACATAATTGCTGATACAAATGGACAATTCCACAAAGCAGATCATAATCTTAAAATACTTGGTTTACATTTTCCGGGTTTTCATTTATAAAAAACCAACTATAAGTTCTTATCTAACTCAAATGAAAATTATACTTATTTAATATCACAGTATGAAATAATAATTTTGTCTTGAGAGAAACAGGTGCTAATAAACAAGTACTTTTCCTTGTAGTAGTTTTAATGTATTTTAATTGATGAATATTTTATCATATTAAATGAAAATAAATAGCTTATTAAGCTAGAGTATAAAAATAATACTTTTAAAGAATTACCTATCTAAATTCAATTAGAAAACGAGGAGAAAATAATATCCTTAAGTAGTGTTAGTAAATAAATTGTTTTATTAACTAATGTTTAAAATATAAGGATATTGGATGAAGATTTGAGATTTATTAACTAGTTTAATATAGTATTATTCTAGCCAGTAATACATAGTCAATAAATTTAAAATGAGTTGATTTTATACTCTTAGTTTTGCTCATTTGGTGGAATTGAACTAAAGGATAATTTTGAGTATCCCAGAATAATAAGTCTATAAGCATTTAAACTGTTTAATTAATAATTTTTTGTTTTACTAAACGACTCAGAAAGTTTTATAATATACAAACTTATATATAATAAGCTTTCTTTGTGTCAAACTAACACATTACAAAGCTATACATAAAAAACTTAAAATTATATTTAAATTGAGCAAAATAATTTAGCTGTATTTATCAACATAAATAACACCAATAATTATTTGTTTTATATTGAGAATAACAGAGAATAGCTTATAAATTTAGACACATAAATTACATCAATTTTGTTTAGAGAGGAGTAGATATATTTAATACATAAGAATACAATAGAAATTTTTGAAATTAAAAAATAGAATCAACATCTAAATCCAATACTTTAAGGAAATATAACTCATCTGATTTCCTTACAAAGACCTTTAGAAGACTAATACACCATTGTGATTATACTCTAGTAACAAAATGAAGAGTATTTAGTATTCATTAATGATCAAGGCAAAGTTCTTCACAAATAATAGCTGGACAACTTATTAACAGTTACCCATTTAAAAGAGCTTTCAGCCTCCTCAAATGAAAACGAATAAATTCTAATTTGCTCTAGGAACAAAAACAACGAAGAATTCTATCCTTTATGGGAGATATTTCAACTTATTAGAAGAAACTTAAACTAAACTCTCCAAATAGTTTCTTAAGGAAAATAATGATGCTAGGAGAGAAATCAAACTATGAGAAATTCTTTTGAATTCAAAAAGACACTCATGCTTTGTCTTGACCAAAGAATTCTATAAATTGAAAACCAAAAAATATATAAAATCTACAGCATTAATTTAGACTAAATAAAACTTGCTACCTAGCTCAATAATGTAGGAATTGTTTGTGATTCTCAACAAATCAAACTTTTGTATTTTTCAGAGAACAAAAAGGAGCTTCTTCAAAAATAAGGACTAAGATGTCAGTAAGAAATTAATGATGTGACTTTCATATAGTCTGATGAATCAGTTTTCATAATTCTAGAAGGAAATTAATATATGAAAGGATTTTAACTTGGCTAATAAAAGCTACTAGGATAAAACAATGTTGGCTTTAATATGATATTCAAAATTGAAATTTTTGGAGCTAAAGCATTGTTCTCTTTGTCAGATAGAATAAATGATTTAAGAGTTATAACAGAGGATTAGAGTGTGATCAGATTTGTTAGAATTCCTAAACTAGATTATAACTCCTCAATAGACATTATATAAGCTTTGAGTTATTTGCTACCTCAATAATTTGGTCAAAAAATATAAGTACATTCTAATTAGGATATTTACTGAGTCTTTGATGGAGACTATATGAAATGACTGTATAACTAAGACTCTTATATTTTGAAATAATTAGAATAAGTTACAGGTGTCCAGCTTAAAAAACATTTGTTAAAAATTTAAGGAATTTACCAAAAATTTGAACTAAAAAAATAATAAGAAAAAATATAACTAATTTTTGAAGCCATTTGTTTTGCTTTTATTAACTTATATTTATGTCTTAGGACCTTTTATTTTGAACCTTATAATGTTCCAAAAAGTCAGTCACATAAAATAGCTAACCAAGGATTAAGATGACAATGTGCTTCTTGAAATAGTCATGAGAAATAAGAACGTTGAGACTACTGTATAGGTAAAGCCATAGTAAATAGAATACTTTACAATATCAGAGTTAATTCATCAGTATGAAGGCTAATTCAAGGATTTAAGAGGAAATAATATTTAGCTGAAATTACTATGATGATTGAAGAAATAATTTTTTACTTAATAATTGATGACTAATAATCATAACTACATGGATGCTTAATATTTGATCAAGAAATTACAACTTGATAAAATGTTACTTGACAAAAGGATAAAGTAATACCAAGATACCTGTAGTTAAATTCTTATTTATTTATTAATCATTTTTTGTCATTAATTTTCCATTCTATTAAGCTTGATTAATGTTTAAATAGTTTCAAAATATTTTTTCTAATACCTTGGTCAAAAGGTCTGAAATCTTGAGGAAGATTTTTCAAGTAAGTAATTTTTTTATGGGAATATAACTCCCATTAAGAAACATCTATTGATATTAAATAAAGCTGCTGTAAGAGCAGGAAGGCCAAAAATATAAAAGCTACTGAGGCGCTTATAGAAATGATCAGAAGTTTGCCTTAATAAAAGCTGATTCCAATTCAAATTATTTATATGAAAAACAGAGACATTATTGCCAGCATAATAGTAAATTTAAGAGTGTTCTTTTCTCCTACACAAGATCCTAAATAGAAACAATGATGATCATATTTTGCTACACATCAATTACATCTCAAACAGTGCTTAGATCGTATTGGCTAATCTATATAACATACACCGCACCATCAATTGACCACATTAATCTCTTTAATTTATTCTTAACTATTTTCCTATTACTGAATAACTATTTTAAAGTTGTTATTTCATGGGACAAATCCTGGATCGTTACCCGTCGTTTCAAAATAATAAATCTCAAATACAACTAAAACAAAAGTATAAGCTAGCTCAAACTTTGAGTGATGTAGTAGGTTATCATAAAGGTATGCTGCTATGAATATAAATAAATGATTTGAATAGAAAAAAGCCTTACTTGAATAATAGCCTTCTTTATTTTAAAAATCCATTATAAAAATTAAACTCAATTATGTGTTCTCTTTTGATAGCTTTTCTATTTAGTTCTATGCCTCAAATAATTTTTAATCAGTCTCTAAAAAGTTCTTAAAAATTCTAAACGGTTCTTAAAAATCTGTATTTTATTTTTCCATTTAAATACTAAGCTTGTCTTTTTCCTCTTGTAACTACTTAACAAATTCTACTTCCTTATTGATCTATTGCTCCATTTCTTCTAACTCAAGTAAATACTTGTTAACATCTAATTCTTGAAAATCCATGAAAATTAAAAATTATAATGAATATATAAAATTCCAAAGAAAATTTAGATAAAAAGAAATTAGTAAAAAGGACTTAAATATTAATAAACAATGAATATAAATAGTATGTAAAAGAACATCTAAATAAAGAAGAAGTCTTTATATAAGATTTAAATGAGAAGTTTTGCTAAATTTTAAATGCCGAAGAAAATAATCTTATTTTCTCATTTTAAAATGAAACTTACAAAAACGGTTTGTAGAATATTTAAACATTTAGTCTTATTGAAATAACCAGCTGCTAAGAAGATGTTTTGCAGGCAATTGATAATTTCTACACAATACTTGAGAATATGATAAAAATAACGAATCAGAATAGATTAAGCTGCAGTGCAATAATGACAACATATTTAGAGTTTTAAGAGCAACAAGAAAGTATTTAGTAGATGTTTATTGATCTTTAATAATAAGAAAACAAAATCAACCAAATTGAGGACTTTAAAAAAATATGGGAAAAAAACTAATAAATAAAAGAAAGTGTTTTGCAACTCAGTTAAAATGTTGTTATAATCAAAGGAGCTGATATTAATATGAGTACTAATATTGAAATAGTTTAGAATTACTCACAAGATAGTTTCTTCATGAGCATTGATGAAAGAAACTAAGACTTTGAGGAACAAAGCTAGCTATTCTTAGACTTGTTAATAAAGTACAAAGAATGGTTTTTGTTGAATTTAAATTTATCTATATATACTTAGAATAGTTTAAATGAGCTTAAATAAATAGCTTTGTTTTTATACAAATAAATTTTTGAGAATAAAAATCAGCTAATTAAAATTATAGTTAAGCTGTATTAGCTAAGAGAAAATACATCTGATAATATGATAGAAACTTTAACTGATTTTAACAACATTTTATTGGAGAGAAAAGAGCATTATAAAGTTTTTATTTTTTCAGAGTATTTTCTTAGTACATATCAAAAAGAAATATAGGATAATCAAAGTAAGATATATATAGAGATTTAGAATATATTCAACAATGGGGTCAGTTAAGAAACAGTTGACAGTTTAAAGTCTCTTAAAAGACAACTAAAGTTCTAACAATTGTTTTGTAAAATTGAGATTTCTTTAAGATAAAACTCAGATGAGTATTTTCCCTCAAATCATATCTTAAAATAAATAGATTAGGCTTGAGAAATAATCTTAAAAATTTAATAAGAGGATGTTGATGATTGTGTATAGGAAATTAGAGAAATTGAGACGATTTTTAATGAGCTCCATCAAATGATAAAGTTTCTTAATAACAGAGCACCTAATATAGAGGAAATACTTCGAGCAAAAAATAATCTTTTGAGAACTGAACTCAAAGTCTATGTCTTAGAAGAGGACTCTTTGATATGATCATAAACACAAGATATTATGTAGTAGGTTAATAGCCAGATCAAGAGCTACTACTAACAAGTCCTAAATAATTCAAAGTAAGAATAATAATTTTATTTATATAATTATTTAAAATATACAGACTAATTTTTGCTGGGGTTTGGGGTTTGGGG
>ERZ724506.700-NODE-700-length-11688-cov-3.728789_pt1 | contig 11688 bp, 13 predicted proteins | sample MGYA00376039_ERZ724506 | MGnify/ENA primary metagenome ERZ724506 (study PRJEB28724, sample SAMN07190887) | wastewater metagenome | isolation source: effluent of sewage treatment plant in Hong Hong | place: USA: Christiansburg, Virginia | collected 2016-03-01 ... | reverse complement strand
ACATTTTAGGGTAGTTTGGGTATATGTGTGTTTTATGTAAGTTATTGTAAATTATATTATTATTATAGTTGGTATACTTTTTGATTATATAATAATAAGTGGTTAATGGAGTTGGGTCATGCAAAAGGGATTCACACTGATTGAGTTAATGATTGTTATTGCAATTGTCGGTATTTTAGCTGCCATAGCATTACCTGCGTATCAAGATTATACGATTCGTACTCGTGTTGTCGAGGGACTTGGTTTGGCTAGTCAGGCAAAACAGGCGATATCTATAGAAGCAATTATTTCGCCGTCGGACTTACAACGTGTGGCGCAGGCTTGGAATGCTCAGGCAGCGGGTACTGGCGTAAACAGTAAATATGTCAATAGTATTCAAGTGAATGAAGTTACGGGTGAAATAGAAGTACTTTTTAATCCAAGCCAAGTAGGTATTGCTACTACTGAGAATAAACTAATGTTAAGCCCATATATTCGGGCCAGTACTGGAAATGCACTAACTTTGTTGGCTGCTTTGACTGCAGGTCGCAGTGGATCAGTTGATTGGGCTTGTTCATCACAAACTCAACAATCTGCTATAATGCAAGGCATGCCTGGTGCGACATTGGGTACAATGCAGCCGAAATATGTACCAGCAGCGTGTAGATAATTTGAAAAGGAATTTGATTTAAAAATGCTGACAGCAAAGACAAAATTTGTAATTGCACACTTATTTTTTTCATTGTGTGTTGCATTATGTGTGGTAATGCTGATTTTTCTTTGTTGGTATCCGTTGCCTCTGAGTAAGGCGACAGGTGTGACGCATATTTTTCTAATGATGTTAGCGATAGATATTGTTTTAGGCCCCTTTTTTACATGGTTGGTTTATAAAGAGGGGAAAAAGACCTTAGTATTTGATTTAACAGTCATTATTTTGATTCAGATCTCTGCGTTAGGTTATGGTATTTATAATATTGCTCAAGGCCGTCCAGTATGGGTTGTTTATAGTGTTGATCGGTTCGATTTGATTCGAAGCAATGAGCTCTATATGAAAAATATCCAACAAGCCTCCAAAAAATATCAGCAAGCATCTTGGTACAGTCCTCAATTTGCTGCAATTCAATTTGCCAAAGATCCAAAGCAGCGGAATCAAGATATGTTTGAGGAAATTTTGGGTGGTGTTGCGATCTCTCAACGCCCAGAGCGTTATATGGAGCTTGATAAAGCAAAGTTGCAGATTCAAAAGCGAGCACAAAATTTAGCGTTATTGCAGCAATATAATGAACCTGATTTGGTGCAAAAGACATTAAGTAAATATCCACAAGCAAATGCATTTGTTCCATTAAAAGCAAATGCAGTTGATATGACCGTTTTGATTCATAAAGAAACAGCTCAAGTTGTTAAAATTGTAGATCTACGACCTTGGAAATTAAATTAATTTTCATTGAGCTAATAAAATTTGTTTAAAAGAGCTTCGATGTATAATCAGATCGAGCTCTTTTTTTTTATATGAATATGCAAATTTTATGTAGTGTCATTGCAGCTTTGCTGATTAGTTTCGCTTGGCTATCGCCATTCCATACCTATCCTTGGGTGACATTCTCAAGTGAATTGGCGAGTTTTGGGGCTGCTCTGGCTTTCTTTGGTGTGTCTTTAAAGCAAGAAATTAAAATTCCTAAACCACAACTTCTGATGCTACCCGTTCTTGCAATTCCATTATTTCAATGGGTCTTTGGACTTATCACTGATTTTAGTGTCGCATTCCTAAGTTTCTCATATATCTTTGCGTTCTGGTTAATGATGGTGTGTGGATATAGCTTGTCTTCTATATCTGAACAGCGTGAGCGACTTATGCAGGGATTGAGCCTCTTATTATTAAGTATTGCTTTGATAAGTAGTCTGATTGCGATTGTGCAATGGCTAAATCTTGAATCAGGTTTGAGTTGGGTGATGCAATTAAAGGGCAATAGACCCTATGCTAATTTCGGTCAACCCAATAACTTAGCCACATTTCTGATTATGGGATTAATGGGTGCATTGTATTTATATGAAAAAAACAAGGTGTCATTGTGGCTCCTCATACCTTCAAGCATACTCATCTTATTTGCAATTTGTTTAACCCAGTCACGTACCTCATGGCTAGTCTGTATTTTTATTTGTGTTTATTGGCTTTGTAAACAGTATAAGAACAAACCAAGGCTTAATTTTATTAAATTATTATTTTGGTCAGCAGCTTATTTTTTGATTGCAGCTTTTTTGTTGCCTGTTATCGCACAATTGATGACGACGAATGTAGGAGAGGCTGTCACGCATACCGCTTCGTTGGCTGAACGTGCAGGGTCTGGGCATGAGCGTCTTGGGATGTGGATGCAGATTCTGCATGCAATTGCTGAACGCCCTTGGTTTGGTTATGGGTGGAATCAAACCAGTATTGCTGTTGTGGAAAGTATTCATTTCAATACGGTGCAAGTTTGGTTTAACAGTTCACATAATATTGTGTTAGATCTACTTGTGTGGAATGGTCTGCTATTAGGTTCTTTAATTATTGTTTATTTTACGGTTTGGTTATTCTGGTTAAACAAAAATGCAAAAGATACGATTTCAATTATTGCGATCTTAATGGTGAGTGCTATTTTGATTCATGCAATGTTGGAATTTCCGCAGCGGTATGCTTATTTCCTTTTACCAATGGGGGTTCTATTGGGCTTGATTCAAGCGCAGACTCCAAATCTAAAAGGACTTACATTACACCGAAATGTGATTCGTTGTGTTTGGTTAATGAGTATTGTGGTATTGCTTGTAGTTTGGCGAGATTATAAGTTATTTCAGGACAATAGTCGGTTGGTCTTGAAGCAAAAACCAGTTTCGGAGCAAATACTCGGTAGTTCTAGGATCTTGATGCTAACGCAGTTTCAACAGCGACTAGATTGGATCGCTTTGAAGCCTCAAACAGCCATGTCGGATTCAGATTTACTGCAACTTGGGGAAATGGTTAAGAATAAGGCAACGCCTTATAATCTAAAAAAATATGCACAATTACTTGCTTATAATCATAAGCTTGTAGAGGCAGAGCAGCAGTTATTTGTACTGCAACAATTGTATAAGCAAAAAATAAGTTTGGCAGAAATTATTGAATTAAATAATCAGATAAAGCCCTAAGAAAAAGCTCCCGACTAGGACTTTCTTAAAAGTTGGAGTCGGGAGCTTAATGGCTAAAATTGAGATGTATGCGTTTAGATTTGGCTCTGAATATAGTTTTCAATACCAACATTTTCAACTAGATCGAGTTGTGTATCGAGCCAGTCCCAATATTCTTCTTCTTTCTCTAGAATTTCTTGTACTAAATCGCGAGTAACATAGTCTTGCTCTGCTTCTGCGAGTTCAACAGCTTGTTTGATTGCTTCGATATTTTCTTTCACTTTACGGATATCACAGTTCAAAACTTCAACTGTATGTTGTCCAATATATAGTTTGCCTAGATGCTGTAAATTGGGTAAGCCTTCTAAAAATAAAATACGTTCAATCACTTTATCCGCATGCTTCATTTGGCGAATCGATTCTTTATATTCAGCAGAACCAAGTTGTTCAATTCCCCAGTCGTTAAACATACGCGAGTGTAAAAAATATTGGTTAATTGCGGTTAAATGGTGATAAAGCACCTGATTCAGTTGATTAATAACTTCTCGATTGCCTTTCATTGCACTTACTCCATAAACACCACGTGATGCCCTAGTTGCTAAGGCAATTTATATGATTTTAATCAACAAATCGTGATATGGCGAGTAAATTATAGAACGGCAAATGAAAATCACAATCAAAATACGAAGAGAATTTGAGGTTGAATCAGTGGGTATGATTTATTAAAAAAACCGCTTATCTGAGGAATGGTTAAAGTTCTACAAGAAGCGGCGGAGTCGTAAACCGAAAATTAAAGATATAGATGGATGTTATAAATTTGGAGAAATCAGGCAGCAACAGAAATACGAGCGGCAATTTCTGCTAACTCATCGCTAATAATTGAACGTGCTTCAGGTGCACAGCGACCACAGCAAGTGCCTAAGTCGAGTAAATCACGAATTTCACGATAGCTTTCAGCGCCGTTTGCAACAGCGTCTTTGATATCTTGATCTGTGATTCCACGGCATAAACAAACATACATGGGAGTGATCCACAAATATTAATGCGATAATTAATATTATTGATAATTGTTATCGTTTGTCAATGAATTTCATTCTAATAATGAATGTATTCTTATTGAGAATTTGAATAAAAAAATACCACCTTATCGGTAGTATTTTTTTAAATATTTATCTATTTGATAAGTATGGTTTTAATTTTATGCTGGAATGATAACAATTCCATCCATTTCAACTAAAGCACCTTTAGGTAGGCTTGCTACGCCTAAGGCTGCTCGAGCAGGGTAAGGTTGAGCAAAATATTCGCCCATGATTTGGTTAACCAATTGGAAATGAGATAGATCCGTAAGGAAAATATTCAATTTAGCGATGTCTGCTAAGCTACCACCCGCAGCCGTACATACCGCTTTAAGATTATCGAATACACGACGAATCTGAGCCTCAATGCCTTCTACAAGTTCCATACTATATGGGTCTAAACCAATCTGACCTGAAAGGTAGAGCGTGTTGCCAACAAGGATTGCTTGAGAATATGTTCCGATAGCAGCAGGGGCGTGTTCAGTATGAATAACTTGACGTGACATTAAGCTCTCCTATGTCATTGTTTCTATCTTAAACAATGCGACTTTAACACAAAAATTTAACCGCAAGACGGTTGAATACTGTTTAGTCGCTATTGTTTAGAATGATTCTTGATATTTTATTTTTATAGAATTTTCCAAATCGAGGTTTGAGTGAAAAATGCCTGATTAAGCTGTTAGCTGACTTTGGCAACCTCAGGTTGGTTTGTTGGCATATTTAAACGCTCAATGCGAGGGAAGCCAAAGTGCATACGTAAATCACGAATAATTTGGGCAATTTGATTACGATTACTGACCACAATATTGACATAGGTTTTTTGATCTTGCGAATGCACCATTTCTACGCCTATTTTTGCTTTTCGACATTGGTAAATTAAGTCTGAGATCTGTTCGTCACTCATTGCCATATGGACGCAAAGGAATGCACTAAAGCGAACATCATCAATCTCTTCAGATTGCCAGTGTAAAGGCATAATATTTTCAGGATGAAGATGTTGTTCATGCAATAAATTGCGACAGCGTGAGCGATGTACAATTAAGCCTCGTCGAGATAGATGCCCCTGAATTGGGTCACCCAATACAGGATTGCAACAGTGGGCATATTTTACATCTACACCGTCAGTACCCAAAATTAAACGATCAGAAACCTCATGGTGCTGAGAATGGTAATCTTGTGCGAATAAATGATTGGCGACCAATTGTGGTAATAAATCACCAACAGCGATTTGTTCAAAAAGCGTATCTTTACTACTTAAATGTCGCCATTCGAGGACGCTAATCCAATCTGCTGCTGAAAGATCATCAACGGAACGATGGAATAGTTTTAAAGCACGATTGAGTGCTTGTTGTCCAACGAGGCGTTGTTCATCAATATCTTGCTCTCTCAGCAAATTCTGTAATGCACGACGCGCTTTTTGAGTGTTAATGAAACTGAGCCAATCAGGGTTTGGAGTGGCTAAAACGTCAGTGATGATTTCAACCACTTGTCCACTATGTAGGGGGGTCGATAATGGGCGAATTTCACCATCAACTTTTGCACCAACGGCATGGTTACCTAGAAATAGACTGGCTGAGTAAGCAAAATCAACAACCGTTGCGCCCTGAGGAAGTTCATGCAATTGACCATGTGGTGTATATACCCAAACTTTTTCTTGGTGCAAATAATCCAGTAAGTCACTAAAAGTAGTTTTTGCGCAGTCACTATCAATCAGTGTATTTAAGTTTTGCATCGAAGCCTGAATCGCTGAGCGACATGCTTGAGGGGCATTTTCCCCGAGTACCACACCAAAACGTGCAGCTTTACGCATAAGTTCGGTTTGGATGGTTAAAGATAATGTCGTTTTTTCGCCTTTAAGCTTGATCATTAAGGATTGGTTACCACCTGGGAGGGGGCGACGAATATGATCGTGATATTGTAAGACTTGAAAATTATCTTTGAGTGCTTCCACTAGACGATCACAATCCGCAATGCTTTGTAAGATGATTTCAAAAGCATGGCTATGGCTGAGCTCATTTAGGTCGATTTCATTTTTTACAAAGTGACGAAGTAATTCGATATTGTTATTTTTCTTTTTAATGCGCCCTTGTAAGCTATATTTTTTTAATAGTTCTGATAGTTTTTGCTCCCAAACAGCCTGATACTCACAGCGTTTAGGTTTGGTTTCTAAGAGTGCAGTTTGCACATCATTAAACATATCTAAATCAAGATTTTGATAACATAAATGTTCTAAGTTATCCGCCATCTCGTTCATGCCGACAAGACGTGCCATCGGTACAAAAATATCAAAGGTTTCTTGAGCAATCCGTGCGCGTTTATCTGGGCGAAGCGCGCCTAATGTGGTCATATTATGATAGCGATCTGCGAGTTTAATAATAATGACACGCGGATCTTGTAGAGTCGCTTGTAGAATTTTTCGGAATGATGCAGCTTTGTTATATTCTTTATCGCTAGAGTGGCTGAGTTTGGTGACGCCATCAACTAGTTCAGCAACGATATCCCCAAACTTTTCTCCGATTTCATCTTTGGTAAATTCAGTATCTTCAATGACATCGTGTAATAAAGCTGCCATAAGCGTGTCGGCATCTAAACGCATGTGCGCCAGAATACAACTGACTGCAATTGGGTGAAGAACATAAGGTTCACCACTTTTACGCGTGATACCACTATGTGCTAAATCAGCAAAATCACAGGCAGCAAGTACATGTTGAATATCACTATCTTTGAGATAGGCTTCAATAATGACTTTGAGTTGTTGCTTGGCTTGGCTGACCTCTTCGCCTGGCATAAAACACCTTTTAGAACATGAATTCAGTAATAGATAAGATTAGCTTCTAATGAAAAGCATATTGTGAAACTTGTCAATTTTTTCATTGGAAAAACTCGTAAATTTTTTCAATGAAACATATTGTTTTTACCAATATAGCGCTGATTTTTCAACAAACAAAAAAGCCCAGTGTCTTCACAATGGGCTTTTGCACAAAGCAAATTCAATTTAGAAAGAAAAACCTTCTAAATTTAATGAGTTTGTAGACAATACCATGTCAAGATTTGAAGTTTGGTAATCTTGATCACGTTGTTTTAAAATTTCTTTAGTGACATGACCTGCCGCAATTTCACGTAATGAAACGACTGTTGGTTTATCATTGTCCCATTCTACAGTTGGTTCCATACCTTGACGTGCTAATTGACGTGCACGTTTACTCGCTACCAGTACCAACTCAAAACGGTTATCTACATGGTCTAAACAATCTTCAACGGTTACACGTGCCATAAGTTATCTCGTTTGAGCATCACATTTGAAAGACTAAATAGTATAAAAGGCTTTTCTGCAAGACTCAAGTTATTCACGATGTAGAGTAATTAAGTTTTCAATAAGCTGCTGATGACGAGTGCTTTGCTGTAGGGTAACTAAGCGATTTGCAGTGATAATCGCTTCTAAATCATGTACAGCTTTGTTGAAATCATCATTAATAATAATGTAATCAAAGTTTGCGAAATGACGCATGTCTTCCACAGCACAGCTTAAACGATGTTCAATCACTTCAACTGAATCTGTACCACGATTCGATAATCGTTGTCTTAAATCATATTGCGTTGGCGGTAAAATGAAAATTTGTTTTGATTCAGGAAAAAGTCGACGAACTTGATCAGCACCCTGCCAGTCAATTTCGAGCAGTACATCATGCCCTTGTTGAAGTTGTTCTTGTACTTTGGCTTGAGATGTGCCGTAGTAATTACCAAATACTTCTGCGTATTCAATAAAACCACCTTGTGCGACTTGGTCTAAAAAAGTTTCGGTGTTGGTAAAATGATAGTGAACACCATCAAGCTCACCAGAACGTTGACCACGTGTCGTATGTGAGACAGAAACATGTAGATTGCTGACTCGATCGAGTAGGGCTTTAACTAGAGATGTTTTGCCCGTTCCTGATGCCGCAGAAACGACAAACAATAGACCCGACATGATATTTTTCCTGATATGATAAAATATCTTGGCTATTGTAGTGTAGCGTGCCATTAAACGAAATAGTTTGGCATAAATATTCAGGTGATAAGAGAGGATGTTATGGAAATTGTGTTGGCCAATCCACGAGGCTTTTGTGCTGGTGTTGACCGTGCTATAGCAATCGTTAATCGGGCACTAGAATGTTTTAATCCGCCAATTTATGTGCGTCATGAAGTGGTACATAACAAGTTTGTTGTTGATGACCTACGTCAGCGTGGCGCGGTTTTTGTGGATGAGCTTGACCAAGTGCCTGATGATTCGATTGTAATCTTTAGTGCGCATGGCGTGTCTAAAGCAGTACAACAAGAAGCGGATCGCCGTGGTCTAAAAGTCTTTGACGCGACTTGCCCTCTAGTAACCAAAGTGCATATTGAGGTAACTAAATATGCAAGAGAGGGGACTGAAGCAATTTTGATTGGACATGAAGGGCACCCTGAAGTTGAAGGTACGATGGGGCAATATGATAAATTGAATGGCGGTAAGATTTATCTTGTTGAAGATGAAGCAGATGTTGAAGCTTTGATTGTGGAACATCCAGAGAAAGTTGCATTTGTGACGCAAACAACACTATCAATTGATGATACAGCGAAGGTTATTGATGCATTGAGAACTAAGTTCCCAAAGATTCAAGGGCCAAGAAAAGATGATATTTGTTATGCCACCCAAAACCGTCAAGATGCAGTCCGTGATTTAGCTGAACAGTGTGATGTGGTTTTAGTTGTCGGTTCTCCAAATTCATCGAATTCAAATCGTTTGCGTGAATTAGCAGAGCGTATGGGTAAAGCGGCTTATCTAGTTGATAATGCGGATCAACTCGAAAAAGAATGGTTTAAACAAGAAAATAAAATCGGTGTAACAGCAGGTGCATCTGCACCAGAAATATTGATTAAGCAGGTGATTCAACGCTTACAAGACTGGGGTGCAACACCGCCTAAAGAGCTAGATGGACGAGAAGAAAATATCACGTTTAGTTTGCCTAAAGAGTTGCGGATTCAGGTGATACAAGCCTAACTCTGATCGAAAAATGTGAACTCAAAACGGATGGAGTACGCTCTATCCGTTTTTTTATGGTGCTTATCTGCTTTGTATTGGTTCTGTAAAAATAAGATTTAATATAGAGTAAGGAATTTTAATAAATTAGGTGTAGAACGATGGGGAACAGTCGAGGATTCACCTTAATAGAATTGATGGTGACATTAATGATTGTTGCTATTTTAGCAACGCTTGCTATGCCGCCTTTAGGTGATATGTTGACACGGCAAAAGCTTGATGCATCAACACGTGAGTTTATGGCAGGATTAAGCCAAGCGAGATCGCAAGCGACGGTGTTAAGAAGAACAGTTGCAGTATGCCCAAGTCGGTTGTCAACAGACCCAGACTTTACCAAAGATGAATGTGCACAAGCTGCTATTCCAGAATATACGCAAACTAGTGGCTCTCCAGCAGTCCCTATTTTGACGCCAGCTCAAAAAACAGAAATATTAAATAGTCGTGTTTTCTTAGTTGATATTGACTCTAAAGTCAGTATTGAGTCGACGAGTGCTTCTTTTGTTCTATTTAATGCTACAGGCGGTGTGGCAGCTACAACCAATTTTAGACTCTGCGCTTCAGGAAATAAGCGTTTGATAACGGTAGCTCGTTTAGGTGGTTTAACTCTAACAAAAAATACGGGTGCATGCGTATGATAAGTATAAAAAGTCAGCAAGGCGTTGGCCTCGTAGAGGTTTTAGTTGCATTGCTATTACTAGCTGTTGGTGTACTCGGCTATAGTATTTTGCAATTCAGAGCGATAGATGCCTCAAGTGAAGCTTTAACTCGTTCTCAGGGGGTATTGGTTTTACGAAGCCTTGCAGAAGGTATTCGGGCGAATCCCACTGGTCAAGCGAACTATCCAGCAGCTGTGCGTAATTATACCAATATAACCGCTCTACCTACTGTACCAACAACATCTTGTTTCAATCCTGCAGTGATTTGTACTCCTGCACAGGCAGCAACCTATGATGCTTATTTTGCGGCTAAAACAGCATTTGAATTGGGCATGAATATTACGATGACGGCATGCCCAGGCACCACCACGGCACCTGTTCAGCGGCAATGTCTTTTTGCCGCTTGGGGGGACACGGTACTTAGTGTTACTGGGACAAGCGCGGATATTAGTCAGTGTATGTCTACGACAGGTGTATATGTAAGTAATTCTAAATGTTTAATGATGGAGGCATATTAAAATGAATCAGCTTCCGAAAAAAAATAGTCCAATCGCTAAGCAGCAAGGTTTTACGCTCATTGAATTGATGATTGCCTTGGTTTTGGGTCTGCTGATTAGTGCGGCAGCGTTACAATTGTTTACAGGTAGTATTTTATCCTCACGTATGCAGCAAGCAAATGACGAATTACAAAACAGTGGAATCTTTGGACTAGATTACATTGTTCGTGATATTCGATTGGCAAATTATGACAATGTTAATAATCCAGAATTAAATGAACAAACATCTTGGGGGGGAATTGTTCTTACAGCAAATACTGGAGTAGCAACCAATACGAATTTGCCGATTCCTGCAGCAGCGCCCTTTATTGCACAGGGTTTATTGACGCATAGTGTTGGCACTGGCGAAGCAGTGAGCGCTGTTCAAAATCAGTGGCAAGGTTTATCCAATGTAGATTTGCAAAGTGATCAATTAACCATTCAATTTATTGCGCCAAATGACATGGTGAATTGTGAAGGTGCGAATGTACAAGCTGATGACTATGTTATCCAACGTTATTTTCTACGTCGTGACCCTGCGACAGCAACCTCAGGGACAGATTACGGTTTGGCTTGTGATGCAAACACACCAACGCCTGCAGGAACGGCAGCTGTCTCAAGACCTACAATATTGACTGGATTTGGTGATGCTGGGGAAATGATTATTCCTCGTGTGGATCATTTTACGCTCCAGTTAGGTGCTCGAACATCCACAGGGAATTTGGCTTACTATACAGTTAATCAATATCGTCAACTTGCAACAACAGCAAGAGCCGCTACTCCGACTACAGCGCCACCAAGAATTGTTTCGGTGAAATTTGCTGTATTAATTCGATCCTTAGATGACACAAAAAACTCATCTATTGATCTTACAAAACGCATAGACATGTTGAATCAAAGTGTTCAGTTGGTGGATAGGAATACTAAATATGCTCGTCGTGTATATACAACAACGGTTGCGCTCCGAAATGGATTAGGAGAAAAAATATGAGAATAAGTTACCGTCAACAACGAGGCGCTACTTTAATTGTGGTGTTAATTTTATTATTAATCATCACGGTTATTGGTATCTTTGCTATTCGTACTGCGATGACATCTTTAAATATTGCGACAAATAGTCAAATTTCACAGTTATTGGTGCAAACGGGTGATACTCCGACAAATCAATTTGTAAACGTTTCTACATATGAAGCGTTAAGAAGTGCTGATATTGCGATTGGTGCGGCAATTGCAGAACATATTAA
>ERZ724506.698-NODE-698-length-11692-cov-3.894475_pt1 | contig 11692 bp, 7 predicted proteins | sample MGYA00376039_ERZ724506 | MGnify/ENA primary metagenome ERZ724506 (study PRJEB28724, sample SAMN07190887) | wastewater metagenome | isolation source: effluent of sewage treatment plant in Hong Hong | place: USA: Christiansburg, Virginia | collected 2016-03-01 ... | reverse complement strand
TTATTTTTGATATAGCTAAAACTCTAAAAATGAAGACATTAGTTTTTATTTATATTTTCATATTTGCATGCTTATTTAAAGTACATGCAACTACTCCACAACCAAAGGCGCAACAACAGCCTAAAGATTGTGTAAAGCACCCACAAATTGTTAAACCTCGTGTTACTGAGAAAGTAGTTTCTACTAGTTCAATCACTAAAACAGAAAAGGTCGTTAAATCAACCGCATACAAAGGTGGTGGAAGTTCAATTCCTCACTTTAGTGTATTAAATTTGATTAATTTCTTTTACACAAAAGATACTTTGGATAACTTACATGTGATGTAATTATCATGTTACGTTTTAGTTTCCTTTTTTTATTTCTTTCTAATTCTCTATTTGCCTCAGATTCTTTATTTGTCAAGGTTCATTTTGTGTATGGTTCAAAACCAAAATCTGCTTTTAAAAAAACAGAAGTAAAGCAATTTGGAGGCATTCATGGAGGGCATGTGTACCTTGAACTTGAAAATAAAATTATTAGCTATGGAACCAATAATGGGAAATGGCATATATTTCCACATAAAAGTAAAAGTGCAGGAAAATATAGAATTGATAAAGATTTAAAGTGGCATGGAGATACAGGTAAATTAAAAATCACAACAATTGTGATTCCAATAACAGAAGAACAGGTGTTGAAATTTAAAGAAACTGAAAAAAAATATTTCGAACAAACGCCTTACGATTATGCTTTTATAGGAATGCGCTGCGCCGCAGGCGCTTACGATGTATTGAGTAAAGCAGAGGTATGTAAATGCAAATCACGCTTTGGTGTTATCTCCAAAAATTTTTATCCTAAACGTTTGCGCGTAAAATTATTAAAGCGTGCACAAAAAGAAAATTGGCAAGTGCTGAGACAAGACGGAAGAGCTACAAGAAAGTGGGAGAGGGATTGATGATTATCTCAAATCAAATAAGTTCTCAACACCAATATATCTACTTACTGTAAATCCCTCAGCATAATCACAATTAATAGCTCTACCAAACAAAGCGGCTTTTGCTTTTACATTCTCCATAAAATTTTTAGAAGAAATAGGCGTTTCAGGTTCTTTAGAATTTGGATCAAAAAATTGAGAGGAATACGCAAAAATAGATTCCATTTTTTTATCCATGTGCGCCGTGATATCAACTACAAAATCAGGTTCAATAAAATGATCTTGAATGTAATGATACACCGCTTTTGGTCGCCATGCAGCTTGAATTGCATTGTTATCTTTTGTTTCTACTTTTACTAATCCGCTATAAAAACAAGCGTCTGCCGTTAGTTTAGCCGCTCGTCCATGATCTGGGTGTCTATCTGTAATAGCATTGCATAATACAATCTCTGGTTGGTATTTACGAATCATACGAATGATTTCTTTTTGATGCGCTTCATTATTTTCAAAAAATCCATCTGCCATCGTTAGCTGTTCTCTAACAGAAAGTCCTAATATTTTGGCAGCATGGGTTGCTTCCTGTGTTCTCAATTCAGCATTACCACGTGTTCCTAATTCGCCACGAGTTAAATCTAAAATACCTACTGTTTTTCCTAAGGCAATATGTTTTAAAATAGTTCCTGATGCTGATAATTCAACATCGTCGGGGTGTACGCCTATAGCTAATATATCTAGTTTCATTTTCTTTTAATTATAGACCCGAAAGGTTTTAAAAACCTTTCGGGTCTAAGTTATTTATTTTTATTGAATCTCTCCTTGTTTTCTTACAGTTACCCATTTCCCAGAAACGTGTGCCGTTACACTATTATCATACATGGCTTCGCAATTAACGCCTGGTAAATAATATGTTCCATTGTAAGAAGCATTTAATAATACTTTAAATGTTTTAATAGCACCAGCTCCTAAATCAAAGTAAGAGTAAACTCTATCATCTCTGATATCCTGATAAGTTGGAACATCCCCTTTGACGTAATTAATATTATCTAAACGTTGATTACGAATTTCCCAGCCACTAGCAAATATTTGTGATAGCGCTAAGTTACGGTACATGCCCCTTACACCAGGGTTTTTAATAGTGACTTCAGCCATAAAATCGGTGCCTTGTTCCAAATTAGTGACATCAATTGGATTCCCGTTTAACGTTTTGTAATTAACGATTAACTCTAAATTGCTAAACTTATCGGTTTCTGTGCCTGCTTTAGGAATACCTTGCTTCACAACTCTTGCAAACAAATTACCACTGCCTTTTACTGTTACTTTTATTGGCGCGGTGCTATTTGCATTTTTTAATGCAATCATCTTGAATTTAGTTTTAGAGAAATCAGAAACTGCAAATGTTTCACTTCCAATTTTCACATCTGCTGTTACGTTTGAATTAGCTCCATTTACTTTAGCATATTTGCTAATAGCCATTAAACAGTATGCCGTAGATTGTGTACTGAACCAATATTCGTTATTACCTAATTTGGCAGCTAATGCTTTTACTTTTAAGAAGGCATTACTATTATCTTTCAATAAAGTCATGGTTTCTAAAATCATGGCATCATCACGTTCTAAACTACCGTAGGTGTAATAATAATCCTGATAAGCTTTTGGCGTTGAAGGCACATTGTAAATCATTTTTTTAGCTACTTCTGATTGTCCTATTAAAGCATAAGCAGCCGATAAACGCCATTTAGCTTCATTGGATAAGCTTGCTTTTTCTTTCAAACGATTCATCGCTCCTAACTCTGGCGCACCCGCTAAGGCTAGTGTATATAAACGATAGGCTTGTGTTAAATCTTCGCCATAGTAAGCGGTGTTTTTATTACTTGTATAGTTTTGTGCTTTTTGTTTTTGATAACGTTTCCAATTGTCTAACAAACCATAAGGTAATGAATAACCTTTTGTTTTGGCTTCAATTAAAAAATGACCGGCATAATTGGTTCCCCATTCATCCGCCGAATTTAATCCTGGCCAGTAAGATAAACCACCGCTAGAGGTTTGAAATCCTTTCAATCGATTGATAGCAGCTTTAGTAGCGTTATCAATAAATTTTTTCTGACCATCACTTAAATCAGTAATGTCATTCAAATACAATCCTGCAAAAACAGAGGACGTTGTTTGCTCGACACAGCCATGAGGATATTGAACTAAATATTCTAAACGTTGAGATAAATTAATAGATGGTAAAGTGGATAATTCAATAAAGGCTTTATTGGTGCCACTCATTCCAATTGGCGTATAATTAATTGATAAGTTTTTATTTGATGTTAATACATACTCATCTGCATCTGTTACACTTGGGTTGTTGGCACGTACTGCAATTTCAATCGTTTCAGTCGCTGTTTCTCCAGCACCTTTAGCCACAATTTTAATTTTAGACACTCCTAAAGCATCTTTAATTCTTAATTTAAAGTTAATCACTTTATCTCCAACTGAACTAAAGCTTACGTTTTGCGTATTGCCTCCAATAGCCTCTGTGAATTTATCAGTAGTAATGGTTACGGTGGCATTTTTCACTTTTTTCTCCATGGCAAAAACCGTCACAGGTAAATCCACTTCTTCGCCTGGACCCAATACTCTTGGTAAGGTGGATAAAATCATTAGTGGTTTGCGAACAGGAACTGCTTTTTCGGCATTACCATACGCGCCCTGATAACCAGCTACTACCATCACTCTCACAGAACCTACATATTGAGGAATATTAATTTTATGCGTCGCCGTTTCTCCTTTCTTTAAATGAAATGGGCCTACAAAACGTACCATTGGTTTAAATCTTAAGGCACTGTTTTCTGGTTTATTATTTGTAGCATCATCACCACCAATCGATAATATACGCGTCATGGCTTTACCAAATGCACCAATCACGTTATCATATACATCCCATGTTTTTACACCTAAAGCTTCTTTGGCATAAAATGCTTTCCAAGGGTCAGGTGTTTTAAAGCGCGTTATGTCTAACAGCCCTTCGTCAACAATAGCTAAGGTATAAGCCATTTCTTTTCCGCTGGCTTCGCTTACTTTTACTATTTCATTACTTTCTGGTTTCCAAACAGCTTCTGTTTTTATCACTGGTTTTAAAATCGTGTTCTCATCTTTAATCATTAAAGATGCCACGCCATACAATCGAATAGGTAAATCATTCGTTGTTTGTGCATGTGGCTGAATTAAATGCACAAACACATAAATGTTTGGCGTCATTTCTTTAGTCACCGTAAATTCATATTCGGTAATACCTTGTTTGGTATCAATCCATTTACTTAATAAAGTACGACTTCCGTTTTCAATATTAACTAATGCTTTTCCACCTTGTGGACTAGGAATTAAAATTTTGGCTTTATCACCAACTTTATATTCGTCTTTATCTGTATTAACCGTTAATACATTACTGCCTTCATTTCCTTTAGGAGATTTACCTGCCCAACTTGGCCAGTCGATAAACACAACTTTTCCGCAAGCATGACCACTTTCAACATCTTTCACGTATACTAAATAGCGTCCCCAAGATGGCTGGTTAACACGTAATTTAAAATTTGCTTTTCCGTTTGATGAAGAAATAGATTCAGTATAAATAGGCTCGTGATAATTACTACCGATGTATGAAGACAAATCTTGGTTGTAATTATCCCACCACCAGCGCCAATCTAATTTATATACTTTTACTTCAATATTAGAACGCGAGGTTGCTTTCCCAAATTCATCAACAGTAGCTATCTCAACGTTGTGAGCAATATCGGTTTCTAAATATTGTTCACCATCTTTTGTAGCAGGAATTTTTACTCCCACATAATTTGTAAATGGCGAAACAGGAATGGTGAATCTATCTGTACTAAAAGAACCTCCTTCCTCAAATGCACGAATAGTAAAGTTAGCTGTTAAAAAACCTGGCGCATCTTTCGTGTCGCTTAACTGAGCGTTGACAATTGTTTTACCATTGTCATCAGTTCTTCCACTAAAAATAGTTTGTGTTTCTGAATAAAAATTTTGAGCAGGATTGTCAAAGGTAAATCCTTTGTAACCTTTAAAAGTGGTTTCAATTTGAGAAAGCGACACATCAATTTTTGCTTCAAGATTTCTACCAGGTGCACCGTGTAACCAGTTAATGAATAACTCGCTATTCAAAGTTAAATCGCTGCTGTAAATTTTATCTTTTTTGTAGTCCAAATTTATTTTCAAACGATTTGGCATAATCGTTTCAATACGAATATTTTTAGTGAAGACTGCACCACCTACTTTTACTTTTGCTAAATAAACGCCTGTTGGTGCAGGGCTTTCTGTTTTTGTTGTGAAATTGTAAAAACCATCAACGTGTTTTGTTCGCGTTAATTTTTGCACCACTTGTCCTTGTGGATTTATTAATTCCATGGACGCAGGATAGTTTTCAGGAAATGCTTTAGTTTTATTTTCTAAAATAAATGATAAAAACAAGCTATCACCTGGGCGCCATACGCCGCGTTCTCCATAAATAAATCCTTTGATTCCTTTTTGAACAATATCACCATCTACTTCAAATGAACTTAATGATAAGGAGTTTCCATCATCTAGTTTTAAGTAGGTACGTTCTTGTCCACGTTTGGCAATTAATACAAATGGTTTTTGTTTCGTTTCTAAAACGGCAATTCCTTCTCCGTTAGTTGTAACTTGTTTTAATTTTTGTTGTTGGTAATCATACGCTTCAATAGTTACATTTCCTAATGGTTTGGTTGTAATTAAATCAGATGTAAATACATTGATTTTTCCATCATTACCGCGTTTAGCTATTAAGCCAATATTAGTAGCTAAGATGTTTCGGGTAACCGATTTGTTATTATAGAAAGCTCTTGAGCAAGGATTCTCTCTTTCTGAATAATCATAGTAGTAGCCTTCATCATAATAATCATCATAATAGCTGTAATAATCCCATTCTTTTTCATCATCATTTGCTTCAGAGTCAACATACACATCTTCTTCAGATGAGCTTGTATCGCTTTGGCAATTGTATGTAGAATAATTACGATTAAAACTTATGCGAACATTATACAAGGCACCAGGTTCTGCTTTAATTAAAGACGATAAATCAATGGAGTAATTATTCCATTTGTTACGAGTTGGAATACCATTGTTTTGCAAAGCAATTTTCTTTTTAATAATTAATTTCCCTACACGGCGCAATTCCTGACTGCCTTCTAAATTATTGATTTGTAAAAATTGTAACATGTTGTTTTCGTATACACGAGTAATACGAATATCAACGGCATTTAAGTTCACTGCCTCGAAAGGAAAAATTAATCCGCTAGAGTTTGGCAGAATAACTCCTTTACCAACTAAACGAACACTTGGTTTTAAATCTTCAAAAAACAAATTATAAACGATGGCTTCTTTTAAATGTTTGCCTTCATAATTTTTTACGCCATTACTAATATTCAATTCACGACTATCCACTAAACGTTCGTTTGTATAAATTTTAATGGAGTTGTTTTCAATTAAATAGGTTAGTTTGGATTCTTTAACGGGTAGCTTTTCGTTAGTAGCCTCTCCATATTCATTGTAGTTAGTAGTTGTTGTTCCATTGGGATTATTGATTGAAATTAATCCATCCAAATTTTGATTAGGATCTATTCTATCAGAAAATTGAAGTGTTATAAATTGATCAGGCTCATTGTTGATTAATACGTTCAATAAGGTAAATTCTGTAGCATTTGGTATGGTAATTTCCTGACTTTTTTTTTCTGCAGCTCCAATAGGTTCACCATTATAAGAAAGCGTTACATTTCCTTTTCCTTTTACTACATTATTAATAATAAAATGATGTGTGGTTGAATTCTCGTGTAACCATTTTATTTGCAAGGAACTTGAACCTTGCGATGCTTGCGTTGTTTTTTCTACTAATAAATTATCAACATAATCGGCTGTTGTTAAGGTTCCTTCAATTTGTAGCGTATTATTTTCTCCCGCTTTGTATTCATCAATGGTAATTTCCATTGCCTGCTTTAAAGTAGCAAATTCAAATTCAAATTCTTTTAAATCATCACTAACGCTTAGCACGTTTCCTAAATGAAAACTCGCCTTGTAAGTTTGATTGCTGTTTAATTTTGTAGCAGGTTTAAACTCAATTGTTTTTTTATCAATCCAGGTTAACTTCCCTTCAATACTTGGACTAAAATCAAATAAATTATTGTCTACTTCTTTTCCTTCTTCAATTTCAGCCGTTGTTTCTTCTTGTAGTACAATTAAAATTTTACTTTCTACTGAAACGTACCCAGCAGTATATGCCGAGATATATTCTTTGTAGGCGGGATTAATAAATCCTGAATCATTTTTTGCAGAAGACGACGAATAATAAGTTAATCCACAAATGGATAATGCTGTGATAAAGAACACAGCAAAAATTGATTTTATTGACATAGTTTTTGGGAGATTTAATACAAAATTAAGTAAAAAAATTACTCTTAAACAAATTTTAGGAAAAGTTTGTTTTTTGAGCCTTTTTCACTTTTTATCGCCCTAAAACATTGAATTTTTTCAATTTCTAAATCATTGCACAATAATTTAAGATATCCCTCGTTATTTAACATATAAACCCCTAAAACTGCCTATGCAAAAAACTTCTACTCTTGTTTCTACAATTTTAAAAACCACTAAAAACAAGCAACAAAAATCAGATTTTGTTGAGAATATGGAGCCATCTGACTCTTTAATTCAGAATATCCTTAACTATTCAAAATCTTTAACCATACAAAAATCAAAATCTGTTGGTTTTATTGAGGTTGTAGCGAGTTAATAGGTAATTAACCATTTGTTTATCGAATAAAATTTGTGTAGTAGCGATATTCCATTATTTTTGCGTTCTACATTATTTTATAACAATGGCTCAATTTGAATTAACAATGCCCAAAATGGGCGAAAGTGTTGCAGAAGCAACTATTATTAAATGGACTAAAAACGAAGGAGATTCAATTAAAATTGATGAAACCGTTTTGGAAATAGCAACTGATAAGGTTGATTCTGAAATTCCCTCGCCGTTTGAAGGAAAGTTAATTAAAAAGTTATTTAACGAAAATGACGTTGTACAAGTAGGTGCCGTTATTGCTATTATCTCTTCAGATGCGACAGCTTCGGTTGCAGAAACCCCAAAAACAGTAGCTCCAACTCAACAAACAACTACTCCAACAGCTACAACACCAGTAGCAACTGCCGAAAATGTTGATTTTTCTGGTTCTGATAAGTTCTATTCTCCATTAGTGAAAAGTATTGCTAAAGAAGAAGGTATTTCTTTATCTGAATTAGAGTCTATCAAAGGAACAGGGCAAGAAGGAAGAGTAACAAAAGCAGATATTTTAGCGTATTTACCAAACAGAAATAAACAAACTACAACAACTGCTCCAGTGGCTGAAAAAGCTGCTCCGGTAGCCAATGCAACTAAATCTACAGTTGGTGTTCCAGATAATACAGTTTTAGTTCAACGTCCTGCAGTATCTGTAGGTGCTGGCGACGAAATTATTGAAATGGATCGTATGCGTAAAATTATTGCCGATAACATGGTAATGAGTAAGCACGTTTCTCCACACGTTACTTCTTTTGTTGAAGCAGATGTTACCAATATGGTCATGTGGAGAGATAGAGTGAAGAAGGATTTCGAGAAACGTGAAGGTGAAAAAATTACGTTTACTCCGTTATTTATTGAGTGTGTAGCTAAAGCTATTAAGGATTTCCCTTTAATCAATGTATCTGTTGACCAAACAGGAACTAAAATTATTAAGCGTAAAAATATTAATATTGGTATGGCAGCAGCTTTACCAACGGGTAATTTAATTGTACCAGTGATTAAAAATGCTGACGAGAAAAATTTAGTTGGGATTACCAAAAATGTAAATGATTTAGCAACTAGAGCTCGTGCTAATAAATTAGCTCCAGATGAAATTCAAGGTGGAACGTTTACTTTAACAAATGTTGGTGGTTTTGGTAATGTGATGGGAACGCCTATTATTTTACAGCCTCAAGTAGCAATTTTAGCTGTTGGTACCATTAAAAAGAAGCCAGCGGTTATTGAAACTCCTCAAGGGGACGTGATTGCTATCAGACATTTCATGTTCTTGTCACTATCTTATGACCATAGAGTAGTTGATGGTTCATTAGGAGGTTCTTTCTTAAGAAAAGTAGCCGATTATATGGAGCAATGGGACACGACAAGAGTTTCGTAAATCTTATTTAAATGTTAACAAATCCCGCCTCAAAAGCGGGATTTTTTTATCGTTTAAATTGTGGTTTTTGTCTAAAATTATGCTAATTTTGCTGTCTTGTTAAACAAAATCAGATGAAGAAGTTTTTTTTATTTATTATCACCACGCTTTTTGCTGTTAACGCAGTAAAAGCTCAATTGCCATCAGGAAGTTATACCGACTACATGAAAGAAGGAATGTTTTTAGTTGGCGAAGAAAACTACGACATGGCTTTAAAAAACTTCTTAGAGGCTTATAAAAAAGACTCTTCTTCAGCTAATATTAACTTCAATATTGGTTTTTGTTACTTAAATTCATCTAATAATAAAGTTTTAGCAGAGGGTTATTTAGCAAAGTCTTTAAAAGATATTTCTAAAAATTATCAAATTGATAATCCAAACGAAAAATCAGCCCCTCCTTTAGCTGTTTTTTACTATGGTAAGGCATTACATATCAATTATAAATTTGATGAGGCTTTAGTTCAATACGATAATTTCTTGAATACTTATGCTAAAGACAAAGCAACAAAGGATGATGTAGCATACTTTAAAGCACAAAATGAATTTGCAAAAGAATTAGTAGCTGCACCTATTAATGTTAAAATTCAAAATTTAGGTGATAGTATAAATAGCGAATTCCCTGATTATAGCCCTGTATTAAGTGCTGATGAATCTAGTTTGATTTATACAACAAGAAGAAATACTGGAACTGGTGGAGAAAGATTACAAGATGGGCAATATTATGAAGATATTGTTATTTCATACAAAGATGCAAACGGCGTGTGGTCTACTCCTAAATCTGTTAGTCAAAATATTAACACTGCAGGTCATGATGCTTCTATTAATTTAACAGCTGATGGACAAACATTAATTGCCTTCAGAGATGATAGTGGCGATGGTAATGTTTACTTTAGTTCTTGGGATGGAAAAGATTGGAGCCCTTTACAAAGTTTTGGTTCTGACATTAACTCTAAGTATTGGGAATCTCATGCTTGCTTGAGCGCAGACAATAATACGTTATATTTTGTTTCTGATCGTCCAGGTGGATATGGCGGACGTGATATTTACCGTTGTGTAAAATTACCAAATGGAGCATGGAGTAAAGCTTTAAATGTTGGACCGACAGTTAACACGAAGTATGACGAAGATGGACCATATATTCATCCAGATGGTGTGACGTTAATATTTGCTTCTTCTGGTCATAAATCGATGGGCGGTTTTGATATTTTCTTTACAACTATCGAAGAAGATAAAAAATTTGCAGAACCAGTAAATATGGGCTACCCAATTAATACAACAGATGATGATGTGTTTTTCGTGACTTCTCCTGATGGAAAGCGTGGTTATTTTTCTTCAGCTACAGATGGTGGAAAGGGAGCAAAAGATATTTATATGATGTCTATTCCTGATGCTAAAGAAAAGCCGTTGGTATTATTTAAAGGTTCTATATTAACTGAAAATGGGCAAAAATTGCCAGATGATATTTTAATTGTAGTTACAAATAAAGAAACAGGTGAAGTAGTAGGTAATTACAGGCCAAAAGAAAACGGAACTTTTGCCACTATTTTAGCCCCTAACAAAAACTACACCTTCTCATATCAGATAAAAGGACAAGAATTTTATAATGAAGACATTTTTGTTTCAAGTGATTTAGCCTACCAAGAAATTAAAAAAGAAATTAATTTAGATCCTGTAAATTTATTAGGAAGTACGAAATCAAAAGGTATTGTTTTAAATACAGTTGTTTTAAATAATGCAAAAGATAAACAACCTGTTGCAAATGCTAAAATCACATTAACACAAAAAGGTGGAACAGACACTAATTTTGATGTTGACGCAAATGGTAAAAAAGATGCAACTCCTTTAGAGGCAGATAAGTTATATACATTAGTTGCTGAGGTGAATGGTAAAAAATCAAAAGTTAGTTCTTTTAATACCGTTGGAGTTAAAGGCAGTAAATCTATTACACAAGTATTGTATTTAGATGATTCTCAAGTTGCAGTTAAAGGTGGTGATAATACGGATAACACTGATTATAAACCAAATGTAGCTTGCGGTTCTCCTGTCAAGTTTAAACAAAATTTTGGTTATAACGTAAACGACATTGAGGAGAAAAAAGATTGGGAAGTTTTAGTAGATGCAATTGTTAGTAAAACAAAAGAGTGTAATCCAACAGTAAAAATTATGTCGAGTGCATCACAAGTGCCAACACGTGCGTTTTCTGACAATAAGGAGTTAGCTCAGACAAGAGCATCTAAAATGGAAGATAAAATTAAAGCAGCTGTTACTGCTAAAGGTGGTGATGCTAGCAAAATTAATTTCGTCAAAATATCTGCCGTAAGGGGCCCAATTTATGAGTCTGATTACCAAAACACGAAAAAATACGGTCCATTCCAGTATGTTCGTGTCATTGCTAGATAATATTAATTAAAATTTGAAATAAAAACACCGGACTTATATAGTTCGGTGTTTTTGTTTTAATACCTTTGTAGGCTATGCAAAAAGAATGGAAGGCTTATATGGCATTGAGCATGACCAGAAAG
>ERZ724506.696-NODE-696-length-11707-cov-6.301837_pt1 | contig 11707 bp, 1 predicted proteins | sample MGYA00376039_ERZ724506 | MGnify/ENA primary metagenome ERZ724506 (study PRJEB28724, sample SAMN07190887) | wastewater metagenome | isolation source: effluent of sewage treatment plant in Hong Hong | place: USA: Christiansburg, Virginia | collected 2016-03-01 ... | reverse complement strand
CCCAAACCCCAAACCCCAAACCCCAAACCCCAAACCCCGAGTAATTAAATTTTAAAAAGAATTATATTATAAATTATAATGGGAAATAACAGTGCCAAATTGCTAACTGAGTAGTATACTAAAAAACAATACAGTGTTTAATGATCAAAAAGTGAACCAAATTTAGGGGAGTATTAAATAATCGTTTTTGACTCCAGTCCACACGATCTTTATTTTATGAAATCAATAAGCTTAAGAGACTATGATCAAGAAAGTAACTTGTCTTTATTAATTTAAGACATAACAAAACTATAAATAAACATTTGTGAGCTTATTTTATTCTAAAACAATTAAATCTAGCCAGATCTTTTTGATCTTATTTTTCAATATGGAAAGAAAATTCTACCGAAATAAGAGAAGCCTGACAGAGTATGGGCTCTCATTGACTAGATTATAGAGGGTATGATCCAGCTGGAAAGTCTCAACATGCACTACCCTTACATACATAAGAACTATATCGTCTAGCTTGACAGAACTACCTTCAAGATGCTGAACCCGTACTGTTTCAAGAGCTATCTTTAACAAGTACTCAATATTTATCTCAGCGAAAAAAAGTCTCTCAAATAAAAACAAACAATTTTAACAGAGCAGCTGTCAAAAAATATAACTTAATTTGCCTGCATGATAATGTCCTTGCTTAATGACTATGATGACTATTAAATTTACTAAAATATTGAGTATAGATAGAAATGCTTGCAAAACATGAAGATTCTTAAAAATCCTTTTTATGAGCTTGTGTATTATATCTTAGAAAGACAACAAGATATAAAGAGTTTTTCTGAGCTGAAAAAAGTTCTCAATTAATTCAAATAAAATGAAGGCAAAAAAGAAGACACACTGTTGTAAAGAATTATGAGTCCTTTTAAAACTCAATAGTCTTAGAAAGCCGGAGCCAATTAATCTTTTAAGGAAAATGAGCTTAAAAAGACAGTGGAAGTATTTAGCTCTAATAGTGAGTTTTATTAGTCCAAAAACAACAATAAGATTCCATTTGAGAAATTGGAGCTTACTAATTAAGAATCTAATAAGATAGCATAATAGTAAAATTGAAACTCATTAAATTAAAAAACTCAGGAATAAAAACCAGTAAATATTACAGAGTATTTATGAAGAGAATCTGTAGATCAAAACACAAATAGTTAATAACAATAAAATAACTAGGAAACTCCCAAGACCCTCAAAAGATCAATATCAATTGACTAAGGAATCACCATGACAGATGCTTAGAACATTTTAGAACAAAATACTAGCTAAGGGATAGCATGATTTTTTACTTAAGAAAACAACCAAATAAATGGCTCTTTAGAGATTGTAAAAGATTAGTACTAAGATTGCAAGTAAGATACAATAAAGAGAAAGTCAATAACATTATAAGATCTTAATGATGTATAAAAGCTACAATAGTAGCCGCCATAAAATTAAGTACTGAAAATAGTAATAAAATTTGACTGAGAAACAAATTGATAAATTAAATAAATAATATATAAAAATGGAGAGATTTAAAATGTCCCTATAGATGATAGCTCCATTGACAAGATCTAATAAGCATTGCAGTCAAGCAATAGAGATTTTGGACTTTCTCAAACAAATTAGAACTAATAAAGTCAAAGCTAAATAAATTCTAAAGTTGAACTTATTTTGCATGAATTTCTGAAAAATCATCAATAGACTCTAAGCTCATTGTGTTTCAATTGAAAAAGCAAAGGAAAAATATCAGATTATAATAGAGAGAAAATGTCTTAGAATTGAGAATAGATTTTGGATAAATACAAGGCATCTTTATTCATTTAATAAATTATATTTAATTAAGATTTTATACCAAAATAGTTTGCAAGCCCATTTTATTTAGACTGCTTTTGAATAATTTATCCTTAGCCTTACTTTTCTATCTATGGAGTGTTGCTAACTTTGTTTTCATTTGGAGATATCTTTTTAAAATTGTCTTATATATCTTGGGCTTATTTTTAATCTATTTTTTATTTACTTTCATCCTAAGTATTATTATACTCATATTCATGCATATATTGCGTCAGCTCATTTTGTGTCAATCCTTGAGAGGAATCATAAACCATTATTGGATACTTTTCTATTATAGAATATCCATTTAAAAAGGGATCATTCTCAAGCCCCTGATATAGTATCTTATTTCCAAAAGGATCCTCAATGAAATACTAATAGTAAAAAACTAGCTATTATTGTCTTTAAAATTGAATTTAAAATTGCTACATTAGTTCCTTATAATAAAGTGATGAGTAAATTTTAAAGCCTTTTGTTAACTGATAAATCTCATAAAAAAAGACTTTATTCTCTTATTAGTCTAAAATGTTTCAGAGATGAAGAACATCTTAGGAGAATTTTTAATTCATTATAAAATAAAATAAAAATAAAAATAAAAAATAATAAGGACAGCATGTCCTAAAACTATAATTTAAATTATTTATTAAAATCAAAGTTTATAAGTTATAATTTATGTACTGTGACAGGAAAATCAAGTCTTTGAAAGTAAACCTAGTACTTGAGCTAGGAACAAATAATGTTAAGCTAGGCTTTGCAGGATAACAAGCCCCATTACTAGAACAAGACTCAGTAAGATAAATAGAGAATTTATATAGGTAAAAACGCTTAAGGTTAGTATGAGTAAATAAGCTCATTATTCCAAAGATCAGATCTATATACTGATATTAAAGAGCTCAATATTTATAAGCTTGAGTATTTTTCGTTTCTATTTTAGAGGCTAGAGATTAAACCTCATTATAAAAACATAATGATCATATTTAGCTCTGATTTTGATGAGAAATATATTTAGAAAATTAAAGCCTTTTTTTAATCAAAAATGCTTTTTGAAATAGTGCTTATTATTCCAAGCTGCAAAATAATATCATATTGCTACAACTAGCAAAACTGTATAGTATTGAATTTCGCTGGAGAGTCTTCAAGCATTTCTGTCATCCATAAAAGCAACATAGTTTCCCATCTTTCTAAGAGCTTTAAATTAGGCTGCGGCCAGATGACTTAAGACTTTTTGTAGAATCAGATAATGAAAAAAGAATAATATAAGGCTATATGAGACCTTGTCAATAATTACTAATAATCTTAAGAGATTTGAGATCACTTCTTATATACAATTGCAAATGACATCAAAAAACAATGTCTTAAAATCTCAGCTTAAGAATACTCGTTTTAATAGTAAGATAAAAAGAGAGTTTAAAATCACAGATAATTAATTGTATGACTTGCCAGGAAGATAGACTGTTTTTGTTGGACAAGAAGTCTATTTGATACCAGAGAAATTTTTTTAGAGCGAGAATTGGAAGCTGTTTAAAAAAGCTCTCAATGATATTATAAACGAGATTGGCTATGAGTAGCAAGGAATGCAAAATGTTCTTTAAGAAATCATAATTACAGGCAGTTTGTCTTCAATGAACAATTTTGTAGATAGATTTTATTATGAGCTTACAAAACTAAGATGCTGGAAACTCCTAGATGAGAATAGATGTAAATTTATCTATCACAATGACATTGGATAAAGAGCATAAGAAGTTTGGCTAGCTGGTTCAATACTAGCTACCACAGACTTATCTCAAGATCTTTTAATGAGACTCAAAGAAAAATACTAATAAATATTAAGGAAATTAATCTTCATATAAAAATCTATTAAAATAATAATAAATATAATTTTATTAGATCTGAAGCTTGATTGAGTTGTTTGAGACCTTGGCTGCAATAAAGTAGTAATAAAGAAAGTCCAAATAAATGGCTACTTGGATGACTCCAGCAACGAACTTCATCCAAATCATCTTCTCCTCATTGAGAAGCTAGTAAATCCAGTTGAGTACATAGAAGAGCTTGTAACATCCCAAACAAGCCATGTAAGTACCTGTGATGACCTCGACTCTTTTTTGCTTATAAACAATATAAAGCTAAGGAATAATTGCAAGGGCCTCAAGCCATATAGAAAAGCTCCAAAAATACTCAAAGTAATAATGCTATTATGAGCTTGATAAGTGGAACAAAATTGTAAGTACTAAAGCTGGCAAGTATATGAGCACATAGTGATTAAGACTGTCAGCCTTTGAGTCATATCCAATACAATAAGGCTTCTTCATTCTTGTCAAGTATATTATAAGAGCCGTAAGACTGATAAAGAGCACTTTAAACACCGTGTTGTAAAGAGAAACTCTGTATAGAAAAAGGTCCATATATCTGCATAGAAAAACAACCAAGTATGTCTCCTGAGTTCTATATGACAGTTCTTGTTAATTTACCTCATACTGATCAAGACTTAAAAATTTGCTGAATAATTAAAACAAAAGACAGTATATGAAGAAGGTCTGCAAAAAGTCTTAAAATGTTCATTGATTATAATTTTAAATTTTTATTTATATTACTTAATATATTTTTATAGTTTTGATTTTATGATGGCTAAAATGCTGGAGGAACATTTCCAAAAATAAGACTATGAGAAGCTTTAGACAGAGAAGTAGATTGTTTAACTGCACAATGAGATTTACCTAACTAATAAAGAACTAGAGATAGAGAGAGCTCAAACGAAGGATTTGCTCGACTAAATAAATTAGCAGTTTTTAGAGCAGGATATTTTATTATAGAGTATAAAGAAATTGGATCCAAAAGAAAGTGAGGAATTTTAAGAAGTCATTAAGTACTATAATAGCTCAGTGTTTTTGCTTGAGATTTTGAACGGAATTTTGGACTTTGATTAATAGAGAAAAGATCTAGAAGAAAGTATAGTTTAGAAAAAAGACATAGAGGAAATTACTAAAAAATTACAAAATATTCTAGTCTATAAAGACTAGATATTTGACAAGTAAATTGACAACAAAGATCTAAGATAATAAATAGAGATTATTAATGACTTGGACTTGTAAGTACAGACTATTTAATTAGACTATATTTTTGATTAAATGAACTAAACACCATAATAATAAAAAACTGATTTTAATTAAGAGAAATTCTTGATATTTTTCAAATAAAAAGATGGTTCTTTATATAAGGGAAAATAGTTGTGTAATAAATGGGAGGTTTTTGTTAAGCAGAGAAAGTTGTTCAACTAAATACAAATGAAATAAAGTCAATAATAAAATTTTATTTAAAACTAATAAATAATTCAGGACCTGAAATTCATATTGAAAAACTACATAAAAGAAATGGGCTAACAAGAGGACAAATAAACAATGCTATAATACTACTTTAAATTCAATTTAGAACAAATATAAAGCTAGATCAACAATGTTGATTAATTGAAAAACAATGCTGGATAAATAATTGAAATATTATAGTTTTCAAGTTAACTTTAACAAATGCTTAGGGATAATAACTATGAAGTTATTTTGGTTAGTAGTTTATTTTAAAAGGCTTAATAATGCTTGCCTATTTATCTAAGCTAGTCTGAGGAGAGTTTCACTAAGTTTGTAGAATAAATAATTCAATACGAAAATAACTAAGGATAAAAGAAGAGCTTATTTGTGACTGACCTAGGCTATTATCTTGATTAACAAATATCGCTAATAACATAGTCTTTGAGTCTAGAAATATTTGTCAAAATTCTAGACTCTTGGCTTAGATGCTTAAAAAATACTCTAAATAAGAAGCAATAATAAAATATATAAATAATAACACAGTCTAATAACTTTTAATTAATTGTTTATACTTTAAATGATCTTTATTAAATAGTTTAAATAATTAACTAACAGAAACTTCAAATAGAAAACTATTCTGTAATATACTCAGCAGCATCAGAGCAAATAATATTAGATTTTATATAGTTTATTTAGCAATAATAATATAGCTAAATTAATCTGTATTCGAATGTTGTTTTTAATCTCATTAATTCTAATATAAAGGGACAATTATTTACCAAATAATGGGCTGAAATTAACTATATTTAATAAACCATAAGTACTCTAAATGATTCAATATAATTTTTTTAAAGCTAAATTGAGGACTAAAATTGACTAGCTTAAATTATTGAGATTTCAGCCAGGAAATTAATTGACTTTTATTAAGACTATTTTATTGTTAATTTGGCAACAATTTTTGGTTTAAAAGATAAATTATTATTAGATTATTAAACGTAGATAGAGCAGTCTTAAATTAAAGCTGCCTAATAATACTAATTATTTTGGCTTGAATATTCACAAGCATTTTCTCTACTTTAATGAGACCAATAAATAATAATAAATTTCTTATAAAATCAAAGCTTAATTATAGAGCAAAAACAGCTGGCTATTTAAACTTATTGAGCATAGGAAATAACAGATGCAATAAGCCAAAAAAAAGTAACTTCTTAGAATTAAGCTCTAAATTATGTTCTAAATTTCCTTATCAAAAACTTTCAATATAAATAATTAATATTCAATCAAAAATATCATATTAAAATAAGTACTCATATCCTAATCAATTTTTTAAAGAAAAAAATCCAAATTTAATTTTTAACTTAATTTTATCTACATATTTTCTATTAAAATTCAAATATGAAATTATTTCCTGCAATTTATAAGTTATTCAATAAAACATAGATACAAATTTTTATAGCTTAGATCCGATTGAAAATAATACTTAGATCATTATATATTTGTTAAGGGATTGGACAACTTACCCTTATAAACGTCTTTTAAATGAAAAAATGAATCTTATTATTTAGCTAAATAATAATTAGTCTTAGCAATAATCTATGCCATAACAATAGAGAGTCAAATAATTATAATAAAACTACAGCTATATTTATAATGACATCAGATGAGCCTATTATAGTTCATTAGATAAAAAAGTCTTCAAAATAAAATGAGTCTTTCAAGAAGCCAAAATACAGCCCTGACAAAATTGCTCTGGATGACATTTTGTTTCAGAACATGGACGACCTTTAGAATCATGTCTAAGAAAAGCTTGAGAGGATTTAAAAACAAATGGATGAAGGACTTTTACTAGGAATAATATTCTTGATAATCTAACAGGATTTTCTTGACATGGCTATTAAAATGCTAGGCTAAGAAGAACTTTAAGGGACTCAAAGCTTTGTAATAAATTACACGGTGTAACACAGAGCAGTTTTCTAAGATTATTATGAGGAGCTTTTAAGCATAAAACTAAGATCAATTTAGCTCATCAAAGAAAATAAATAAAAAAAGTACCAAGCCATAAGAATATATTTTAAAGGCGTTAATAATCTCACTGCAAATGAGATAAGTAATTTAATGAAGGTCTGCAATGAGAGTATTTTTGTTGATTTTCATATCAGGCCAATTCTTATCATATAATGTCTTATTCCTCCAGTAATAAATGATAAGCCTGAGAAAGTGGCCATAAAAATATTTGAGATGGAAAACAGCTTAGAAACTCTTTAGTGTTTATTGTACTCTTTGATTAAAAACTCCAGTGTTTTGACAGGAGTTTTCACCGCTGATTTTTTAGTGGAATTATAAAAGAATTTTCTATAACTAAATAGCTTCCAAGTTGTCAATGATCTAAAAGTTTGGCTTAAGTTTAAAGACCTTCATTTTGGGCTTAAATAAAAACAAGATAAAAGAAGTCATAGTAAAAAAATAGTGCTGCAAACCAACCTGAAATTAGAGCTCATTTTTAACCTATTTGAAACCTTTAACAAATTCATATTGAAAAAAGACAACTGAAAATAAATTCTGATATTTTTGGAATTTTATTTAGATTTTAAAAATTTTAATCCAAAAAGATTTGAAAAAGATTATGAACAAAATCAAAGCAATCACAGTGCTTTATTAGAAGCAATTTAGGGCAATATTCAAGACTATACTCAAAATGGTGGCCATATATCTATGCTGAGTAAAATTGTTTAAAATTTGAAGAATGATTTGTCATCAAAAACATTTCAAGAAATTCCGGAAGACATTTCCTATCCAACAACAAAATGAGTTTAAAGTATTAATAATTTTGATGACAGAGTAAGTGCTCTTTTTAATACAGGAAAGAAATAAAAGTCTGGATTTGTGATAACTTTTTTCAACACTCTTAAAGATTTTTAACATGAGTTTTATAAGAATATTAATGAGTATTTTAAAGAGTATTTAATAACAGATTTTGCCGCACTTCATAATATAATTTATCCAGATATTTAAGGATCAATAATGACAAGAATAAATAGCTACAATAATAAAAAATAAGACCCAATGAATTACGCATATAAAATTTTCATATGTCTAATGAATTAATAAAGTGTTAATTTTAGTATATAGAATCTTTATTAAGAATTTATGTAGTAAGTTTAGGAAGAGTAATTGCTCAAAGGAGTGTAATCATTAGAGCTTAATTGCGTTTTTATTTATTTTATTTAGCAATCAATTCATACCGGGATTATATGAGATACAAACGATACAGGATTATACTACAGCTTATTGATGTTTAAAAAATACCAAGAAACTTAATAATTCTAATGTTAAATAGATTCTTAGATTTATTATAATATTTTTTATCAAATTTAAATAAAATTATTTATTGATGATTTGTGACAAATACTCAAGCTCTTATTTATTCAACACTTCTTATTAGTACTTTGTAAACTCCTTCATATTCTTAGCTCAGAAATAAACTAAAGCACTTTCAAAAAAAAGATCAAAGTTTAAAAAATGTTAAATAAAATTAACTGATTAAATTTTCTCTATAAAATAAAAGTACTCATTTTTAAGTTCATTTTTTTCAAACAAAAACTTTATCTAATAAACATTATACTTTATATCTTTTTAGTTAGTAATGTAGTCTATACAATGTAGTATTTAGTTCTTGTTACTTTTCTTGTTATTTATTATAAAGTATAGATAATATTATGTAAGCTAATAGTCTTCTATTTACAATCACTTTTTGATATTTAATAAATCTTGATCATTATTAAAAACTAAGCTGAAGTTTAAATAGTCATCTTTTCAAGCTAAAAAAAAACAATTAACAACATCCTAGAGATTATTATCTTATTTTATTGAAATAAACTTTGAATATATTGGATGGATACTTAGCTCTTATAAAGCCTAGTTAAAATTATAAGCATACTCAAAAACCTGAATCAAAGGATCATTTTTTTAAAACAGGTTTAAGGTATCCTATAAGACTATTTTCTATGAGTCTAAACATTATTAAGAATTGCTCTCACTTATAATATCCTTATTATGAATGAAGTATTAAATTGGGTCCTTGATGTTTTTTATTACAGGATTTTCCTTCTAAAAATAAACTTTTGAAAACTTGTAAAAACAGCTCTAAATAAACTAGTCTTATTTCTTAATAAGCTTCTCAAATTCTTCAACATATTATTCTTGTTAATAAATCATTTCAAAAGTAATAAATAAAGTATTATTACTATTGGAATTTATTGATAATTAAAGAGCCTGCTCAACTCAGCCCATCTTTAGCAAAAGCAATATTTTTTATAGAGTAGGATTTTCCTATTCAATGAGCATAAGAGCAAGATCTAAAAGCTGTTCTTGCTGAGCCAGTTCTGCGATATCCAACAAGATTTACTAGTTAAATCCTTAGTGTTATTTTTGGCACAATTTTATTGTATTAATGAGTTTCAAGCCAAAGTCTTTTTCTAAATCCTTTTTATTTTGCTCTTATTTCTGAATCTCATTTATCTTAGCTTATGTGTATATAATAATGAGCTTTTCCAACTGCTCATATTGTATTAGTTTTTCTTGGCTAAAATGGAAGCCCAAATCAAATAGCTACAGCTTGGAGAGAATTACTATCAAATCATCTGTCTTGTATTTTGTCAACTAAATAAACTGTTTTAAATTAATGTTAAAATTTGTTTGAGTTTTGAAGTTGGTCCAGGCTTTTATTTGAACACACATACTTAGTACAATGTTCTTGTTAACATTAAGCAGTTAGTCAGAGTCGAGAAAGCTTCTTCCATAAGCTATTGCGCCTATTATTTTTCTTATTCTTTTTTCTTTAGTCTAAGAGTCTATTTATTTTTTAAGTTCCTATATAGCCTCATATATTTTTTCAGAGTCATTAAGAATGCCTATTTCCTCAGAGCATTATTATTTAGAGTATTGTTTATAGCAATTATATAATGTCTATGCATGGCTATTTTCCTAGCTTAGATTTCTTAGATTATTTGCTCCTATGAAAACCTGATTAATAACCTTAGATTTTTTATTATATTAGTAGATTTAAATCCCATCTATTTCCTACCTTGAGAAATAGGAAGTTGCTTCTTGGGATTGAGTGTCTTAAATTTATAATGGCTGTATTGTTTAGTTGCTTAAGTTGATATAGAATAAGCTTAAAAAACAAGTTAATACATAGATACCATTGCTAAGCTGTTGAATGTTTTAAATTTCATCTATGCTAAATTTTAAGTTGAGATTTTAAAGATCAATTTCGCCTGTAATATTACCTCAGTTATTTTATCAGTTAAATTAATAGAAGACAATTTTGTTATAATAAGGATTGTTGGACTCATTTTGATCTTGCTAAACAAAAGCTATAATTATTTTATTGATTTTTTCCTTATCAAGAACAATAATTCTTTTTATGCTGAGATTTTTGTTAAGTTCAAGAATTTTTTTTTGAGTGACACTTTGTTCAATTGAATTTATTTTGTCTATTTCTACTATGAATTCATTAACGAAATTGTTACTGGCAATATAAATGTCATATTCCTTAGCAGTCTACAAGTAATCTATCTGAAACTTGCTAAGCTGGGAAAACTCATACTCTATTCTCTTTCTAATAGGATTCTCAAGTCTATGTATTAAAAACAGCTGATTTTATTGAGTACAAAAAATAAAACTATTTTAATCAGAGACCGTAAATTTTAGAAGATTTTCTGGATGATTTAAGTCACTAAAATATCCTCATAAAGGTATCTAGTAAATTCCCTATTGATTTTGTTAAATGAAATGTTTCTGGCTCAGCATACAGTCTATTTGATAATATCCATTTGTAAATACAATCAGTATACTATAGTTCTTAAGTAAATAAACTCCTAAAACAAGCTGACTTGATAGGCTTATTTATTTGCTCAAATTTCCAGCATTATCATAAATATTAACAGCTGCTTCTTTTACTATAGCAAAAGGACCTGCATTTTCGGTAATTAATATAAAGTCTTAGTAAAAAGACAATTCTATTTAAAGCTCAAATTATGACACAATATTAAAATCTTACCCCTGTTATTTTTGCCATTCATTTTTCAAGCTCATTTATATTTTTCAAAAATCAAAAATATAATTATTATAATATTAGTAAAGACTTATATTATCTAGGTTGTTTACGGACTCCTTAATATTCTCAGCCTGTTAATAAATCAACAGTATTTTCTAAGCTCTAGATAAATAAAGCGCTCGATTCTATTTTATTTCCTAAATAATTTCTTCTTTTTAAGACCTTGTTAATTTTTCTTAAATATTCTAAAAAATTTGTTTTGTTTCATTGCTGGCTGAGATTTGCTCATCTACACTTTTGACTATTTCTCTTTTGCTTTTGTCAGTAATGTCTCCTACTAAAAAATGTTGGATGGAAGATTCGAGTTTTTCCAAGCCTATTTATAACTTTCTGTTTTGCTCAATAAACATTATAAAAATGCAGCCGGTGGGATTTGAACCCACGAGTGTTGCCACAATAGATCTTGAGTCTACCGCCTTGGACCGCTCGGCCACAACTGCAAGCATTGTTGTGT
>ERZ724506.695-NODE-695-length-11714-cov-5.066815_pt1 | contig 11714 bp, 9 predicted proteins | sample MGYA00376039_ERZ724506 | MGnify/ENA primary metagenome ERZ724506 (study PRJEB28724, sample SAMN07190887) | wastewater metagenome | isolation source: effluent of sewage treatment plant in Hong Hong | place: USA: Christiansburg, Virginia | collected 2016-03-01 ... | reverse complement strand
AAAAAATAAATCTAACACAACAGTATAAGCATTAGTTGACATAAGTAATGGAAAATAATGCCAGTAACTTGCCAAAATGGCGTGTACTAAAATTCTAGGTTGTGGTCATCCTTGCCCTGGGACGAGGGGCTAAGTTAAATGTTTACCCTGTTTGAGATAAGATTGCTGTAAAAATAATGCTGAACTGAATGGTCAAAAAGGTGATGATTATTGTAATATATGCTTTATAGAATCTTTAACAGCTTCACCTTGTGTGAGGAGCAATTGTGGACATATTTTTCATTAGAAATGCTTAAGAAAAAGATATGAAATTCGTTGGCTGACTCCTAGAATATTTTTTAATTTTTGCTTGTGTCCTCTGTGCAAAAAGTGGATAACTGTATCCTAATAAAATAAGCTTCATTCTTTTATAAAAAGTAATTCTGATCTTTTTAATAAAATTCAGCAAATGTCGATATAAAGACTAAAATTCGAGGATTGTGACAAGGACGAAAGATTAAAGGATCCGAAATCTCCTTATTTTTAAAAGCCTAACGAATATGCTATGGCTATATATGCCTACTTCGAATGTTTTAAATGCAAAAATGCTTATTTCGGAGGAAGAAAGAATTGTGCAGAGGCTATGAATTAGCCTCAAAATGCAGGATCATTTAAACCTGAGGAGCTTGTTTGCCCTAACTGCTGCTAGATCCCAATATAAAACTGCCCCAAACATGGGAAAGAATTTATTTAGTTTAAATGTAAATATTGTTGCTCAACAGCCCAATGGTTTTGTTGGGGGAACACTCATTTTTGTGAGCCTTGCCATAAGAAACAATGTAACGGAGATTATGTCAGTAAATATCCAAAATAAAAACTGCCGAAATGTGAAGGACCTGCAAAATGTCCCATAGGAGGAAACCATAATGGAAATGGCTAATAAAAAACTCTTGGATGCGCAATCTGCAGAAATTACAAAGCTAATAACAAAAATTTCTGATTTAATTTAGACTGAACTTAAATGTATTTTTATTTAAAAATTATGATAATTATAAATAGTACAGATTTGTTAAAAAATCAGAAACTCATAAGTACAAAATTGACTAAAACAGTGAACAAGAATAAGAATAATTTTGAAGAACAATTTAATTAACCATCGATTCAGGAGTCATAAAGAGACTATGATCCTCTCATTGATGACGAAGGAGGACCTGGAAGGGCCATACAATTAATTAGAATTAAACCCTCAGGAAGGATAGAAGTTGACCAGGAAGCACTGGAAATCATTTGTAGATATAGCTTACCTATTGGATTTTGCTGCGTTGCTGGAAAATATCGAACTGGAAAGAGTTTTTTACTGAATAAACTTCTGAAACTTGAAGGAGCAGGTGTAATTGAAATATAATATAGTTTAGAGTTGACCCCAGTACTCATGCTTGCACTGAGGGAATTTGGATGTGGTCAAAACCTCTACTCAACTAGGCTGAACAGAGCTATATATTTTTCATAGACACCTAAGGCAGTGCCAGTACTACAAAAGATGTTAATAATGATGCGAAAATTTTCACCTTTGCTAATTTAATCTCTACTTACTTAATTTATAATAGTGTGGGATGCATCGATGAAAAATCTATTAGTGAGTTAAATGTTGTGACTCAACTATCTAAAAACATTATTTTTGAAGAACAAAAGGATTTAAAGTCAAATTAAGATATTTTATATAGGTTCATGCCAAAGTTTCTTTGGTTGCTTCGAGATTTTACTTTAGAGCCTACTGATAAACACGGTCGAAGGATGAACCCACCTGAGTATCTTGAAGATAGCTTAACATAACAAAATTTAGCATCAAAATCAGATTAAAACACGAAAAAAATTAGAAGGGCTCTCCTTAAATATTATGTGAATAGAGATTGTGTGACATTAGTGCGACCTGCTGGCTAGTAGAGAGATATTCAGAATTTAAATCAAATTCCAGACCATGCTCTCAGGAGAGATTTTATTCAAGGAGTTAACGTTCTGAGGCAAAAAATATTAAACAATTGCGGACCTAAAATGTTTAATGATAAGCCCCTGTACGGAGATTAAATAGCATCAATGATTGAATCATATATAAATACAATGAACAACGGAGGAATTCCCAGTATTAGTACAGCATGGTAGCAAGTAAATGAGGATGAAGGGCGAAATGCTTTCAACTCTGCAATTGAAACTCATCACAAACTTTATAAAACTCATTTTGAAGTGGAGGAACCTAAAGGAGAGTAAATCTATTCGATACTTCGGTTAATTTCAGACAAAACCATGGAGGATTTCCGAAAAAACATTGACTAACCTTGTCCTTTTTATGAAGAGAAATTACGATCACACATTTAAGAAAGTGAAGCCAAGATTATTTAATAGAATAAGAGACAAAACTAGAGAAGAAACGTTATGTTAATTAAATAAGTAATGAGCCCCATTGTTCAAAATTTTGAGGCCAAAGTTTATGAAGGGAATCCTTAAAAAATGAGAGACTAAATTAAGGAGGCTACATAAAAATATAATAAAAGAGCAAAAGGTTAAAATAAAGGGGAGTTATTGTCTGAATTTTTGGCAGCAGTTAATATGCTAATTCTTTCTAGCCCAAAAAGCTCAACAAATGCAGGGCAACAAGACTACCTTGACAAAGTTATCGATAATAAAGACAAATAAATAGAAATATTAAAAAAACAAATTGATTCAATGAAGAATCAAGCAAAAGTTCCAAATCCACCTCCTAAATTATAAAAATCTAAAATAGATCAAAAGACTGGCAGCAAACCAGCTCTGACACAAAAAAAAGTGAAAGGGTGCTGTGGTAACGATAAATGTTCCATTATGTGATCCACTTAGTTTAATTATTAAGTTAATGAGCTTAAATTATAAATATTTTATGTAATCTCCCTCGATTTTCAATAAATAAATCGTTCTTATTAAAGTATTTTAATTATTGATAATTAACAAAAATGCAAAAGCCTGAGAAAATTCTTGGCAAAAAGTTCGTCCGTGGAAAGCCATATTATAAAATTAAGTGGGAAGGTTTGACTAAAGATCAGTCAAGTTGGTAATCTCCTCCAAGTCTCGCTCGATTCAAATCCATGATCAATAAATATGAGATGAAAAATTGGGGGTGTCCTTTAGATGAAAAATTTTATGATCAAGATATTTATCAAAACAAAGGCTTTGCAAATAAAGGGATGACACGTGATAAGAAATCTGCAATAAATAAAAAAAAAATTGAGAAGAAAAAAATCGAATAATAATAACCATCTAACTCATAAAGTGCTGAGAGCTAAATTTAGTAAAATAATTAAGAGTAACCAAAACCCCATCCAAGTTAATTGTAAAGAAGTCGACATCAGAAGAAAAACAAAAAGCATTAAAAAATGAATTAGGATTAAGATCAACTCGAAATAATAGATTTAGATGGGGAACTTCCAAAGAAAGCAGGAAAAAAGAGAGTCATCAGCGCAAATGAACAAAATTCCACATTAAATATGCCAACGGATAGTTAAATGGAAAAAACAGTCTAAAAAGAAAAAGAGAGCAGAAAAACAGATCCTGTTGTAAATTCAATAAATATTTAAGAAATAGATCGCAAGAAGAGTGGCTTAGAGATTGCAACTATAAATGATGAAAAGACGACCAATTAAATCCATTCTTCAAAAGATTTAGGATTAGTTTTACCTCCATTATAAGAGAATCCCAAAAAAGATGAGAAAATGACTCCTATTATTGAAAACGAGAAAAAGCTAACATTGTCCTCTGTTTTGCATGTTGAAATTGAGCCCATGAAAATTATCAATAGAATTGTTCACATCCATCATTTAGAAAAAATAAACATGGGCAACCATCTCTACTTGATCGAATACAATGACAAAGAAATGAAGAAAATGACGACAATCTAACTGCTAGAAAAGCACCCATTGGATTTTGTAAGCTTCCTTTAGAAGAGATTTAGAGTGAAATGTACAGGAAGCTGATGATTTGTGAGGATATAGGATATCATGTATTGAAATTGAGTATATATAATAAGTAAGAAGAAAATATTCATTATTAACACTGTCAGAAACAATTAAAATTATTTTCTGACTGCAGCAGGTTGATGATTTTATTTAACTACTTGTTTATTGGAGAGTTAGTTGCTGTAAATTTGTTCATTCTCGTTTAATTTGAACTCTTTTTCATGTGCAGCCATGACATCTTTTTATTTCGTTTCTGCTTCAAAGTCGTCCCCAATACACCTTTTGAACTTTTTTAGTTCAGAAAATTTTCAGGAATTATAATATTTTTTCTCATGATTTCATCATTGGGTTCAATGGCTTTCTCTTCATAATTTACTTTGGCTTCTAATAAAATTTTCTTCTGGTTTGATTTAAAGTCAACCAATGAGGTTTTTGCACTTTTGTGCCTTTTTGAATTCGAATTTGCTTATTTTATTGATCGAAAGGAGGAATGGGATTACAGCTTTGGTATGATGTGAATAAATTTGTTCTTTAAAGCTAAACCAGACTTATTCACAAATTATGATTTCTTTTTTAGAGGAGTCTCTGCATTTCGATAAGATCTTCGCAATTATACAGATCCGACAGATTTAGTCGCTCTTCGGTTTTCAGAGCTGGTAAGAATCCTTGAAGTTGTTTTACCTTTATCTTAGTTAAATTTTTATATAATTTTATTATCAAATTTTTTAATATTGATGTGTTTCTATCCATGCCAAGAGTCATATGTATTGTTAAACTATTCCATATACTTATTGGGCTAAGTGAAGATTAGCATGGATTTGTTGTCCTCATTCCAGAGAGCTTGAGATAGGAGATCATTTTTAGCTGTGGTGGCCATTTATGGTTAATCGAGATAAAATATTGAATGCTTTGAGTCTTTATTCTTTCTTTTCGATCTTCTTTTGCAATTCTTACTCGGAATAGTATTTGTAATCATGGTATGAATTACCAAATTATTTTATTTATAGTAAGTCATTAAATAAATACGTAACAATTTTATCTCGTACTCTCTAAAGGGATCATCAGAATGGACTAAAAAAATTACGACTGTACAGAATCGAGTAAGGAATATAAAAATATCTTCCGAAAAATATAAGAGATATTGAGTTACAAAATCTATTTTCACAATACATATAAAGATGAGATATTTTTTATCTTTTTCTTTTCATTTTTCTTAGAATGCGTATGTTACTTAATTTTTTATAATCCAAAATTTAAATTCTATTTTGAGGAATTAGCTCATAATTATTTAACTTAATAAATAGATGTAAAGCGATTAAAGCAAAAATAATGAAAGAGATCCTGAAAAGAAGAAGGCAAGAAGGACAAGGAAGGATGAAGTTGGCCGTGATTACGTTTGCTCATGTGGAAAGTCTTATCTCAGTTACCCCGCTCTTTACACCCACATAAAAACCAAGCATGATGGAAAAGTCACTTTACCTGGCAGATAGGCCCCTCAAAAATTAGTATAAGATGAAGAAAAAATTGTCATTAAAGAAGATGTGGAGCCACTTAAAAATCTGCTTAGCAAATATTACCCTGAAAGATTACGTGCAACTCCTATCGATCAACTTTCATAAAGCTTAACAGATTAAGAGAAACAGTATATCATTCCTATCCTGTAATACTGGGACAATGAGTAAAGAAATTAGAAAACAGCCCAGTAAAAAAAAGTTTTCCCAAGTGCAAGACAAGTATTTGGAAAATTTGTATATGATATGAACAAGCGCACAAATCCAGCGTGTATAAAATTTTTAACAAAGCTAATGATCCTAATTCACAATGGAGTATGCAAGTAGAAAAAGAATGACAAATATTGCGACTAATGCACAGCAAGCCTGGTGCCAAGTTTATTCAACGAGCTGATCCAAAATGGGCACATTCCAATCGACAAAGAATCAAGCGAGAAGATATTCCAAGAACAAGAGGTAGTTTGCAAGATCATGGTATACTTTTGCAATTGGATGTTCAACCAGAAGTTCACAAATTACAGCGTAAAGTTCAAACAATGAATTTGATGAGTGCATATGGTTAAATTTATGATGATTGGTTGTAGAAATAATAAGTATTTATAATAAGAAAAAGATAAAAATAAGATGGCTGGAGATGAAAATATTATGATCAGATATTGACACTAGATTGATTAATCAATGGAGCGCCACCCGGACCATTTATATATCTGTACTTATTGACAGTTACCTAGATCATATTTAAGTGACTGCTTCGATTGTACATTACATAGTTATCAACTCATGTCCAGATCTATCCACCCACTACCTTTATATCAAGATTAAGGGTCACAAATTTTATATCAACTTTCAAACCAATATTAATAAATCAATTTATTATAAATTTAAGCAAAACCCTAAAATAATTAATATCATTGCTATTACTCAATGTCCTATCATTGCTAAACATTCTTTTATTGAAATTTCAATGATATTAGTTTTCTTTCTAATTTCTTTATTAGTCCTTCATACACGCTTATCAGCTATTTAAATTTTTTACGTCCTTCTCTAATTGTGTCGAGTAACTCTTTCACTTTCACCTTCTTCTTTGTCGGCTTTTCAATATTTCCTTTGACCAAATTTTTTAGCTCTTCTTTGCACTTCAGTGGATTATTTATTGAATTCTACTCTATTCCAAAAAGTCGCAGCATCATCTGGATAGAGCTTGGAGGTTCGAAAGCCTCCAATTTGGAGTTTTATTTCAATTACTTTAATCTCCTTTCCTTGGTGGTTACTTATATTCTTAAAGACTATATATTTTTGCATTTTTATCTGATGAGAATATATTTATTCTTCATTTTCCCAATCTATTTTGTCATCTCTGTCACTGAAGTTATATTCATTTGCATTTATCTAATCTAGGACTCGTATCTTTGCAGTATTTTCTGTATTTTTTACAGATTTTTACTTGATTTTTCTATTTCTTTCTCCAAACTGTCAGTGTAGATCTATTCATGATTTCGATGAAAAAACATCTATTCGGTATTTATTTCAAACACTTCTTTTTCTTTTTCCTTTTCTTCTTAGAGCATCACCTAGATGAAATTCAAAAATATGTTTTCACTATCTTTTGCTTGAATTGTTCGGCTTCTTCCTTTGATTGATTGACATATTGAATGAGTTTCAGAAAATGTTGATACATTATTTTACCTACTTGAGCCTAAATGACCCGAATTCATCATTTTCCTTTATGTTAGTTGTTGCTCATAGTTTTTACGAGGAGCTTAACTAATTTTCAGACTATTTCGGCCAAAAGTCCGAAGAGGTCTCACATTTTAAATATTTTAATTTTTAAAGCTCTTCCTTTTAGCCAACAGATCTGATTGCCTCGGCAAGTTTAGATTTAAACTTGTCCTTGAGAAGACTTGAGAATTGTCATTATTATAAATATTTACGATGCTGCGACGAGATCTGGAATTAAGAAATATTTACCTGGGCGTATGAAGAGGCTCATAAGGCAGTTACTAGACACCCTTGAGAATAGGCTTTTTAGTTTAGTAAATAATTCTATGTTTTTCCCTTAGAGATTGATTATTTTAGTTAAGTTCCCTGAGCTCATTGAAATAAATTCCTAGTGCTTTGGTTAGTATGGCTTATTTGGTTTGCTAGATTTATCTTTGGAGCTGATGATTCTCTCTCCTTAAATTAGTTTTATGCTTGATTATTTAGTCATACATTTCCTCGCATGTAGATTCTTTCGATTCATACTAAGTTCGAATAAATTGTACTGAATACTCATAGTCAAGTAATTTCGTGATCGTGTTGAAGCATTTCTAATTCGATTTATTTTTTTTACTCTCTCGCATTAACTTAACGATAAATACTCGATTTTATATATTTTAACTAAAATATAATATAAATTATCTCTGCCCAAACACTATCATTTTTATTCCACCCATCGTCCATTGCTGATAAATTTTATCTTATGTCTAACTCATTAATAATGTCCAAAGTTCAAGCGTAATATTAATAAAATCTTTATACAATACCCAGGTCTCTATTATTCTATCCCATTTTCAATATTTTTGCATTCTTATTCGTATTATTGTAAAATTTGGGTTCTAGTCTTCGGCCTGCGCTTTGTTGCAACAATTAATAATTCCTTTTAATGATATCTCCAACAAAATAATGCACAGAAAACCCCTCATACTGAAAATTTCTTCCTTTTTCTCTGATAATTTGATCGATAAGCTATTTCTTAAAACTTTCAACCTCCCTTTAAGTTAGTTATTAATCGACCCATTATGTTTCGAGTTTTTGTTCCAGTGTGCTGGCTCTTGTCAAATCTCCTTTGCTTTTTTATTCTTTTTCTATTTAGAGATTCGTATAATGTTCTTCCACAAAGTTCTTGACTGATTTTAATTAGACTGTGATCCGTTTTTTTATTGAGTTGGAGCTTCTGCAAATATCACTTACTAATTCTAAGCCATGACCACTTTCCTCGCTTCTGATATAATACACGCTCAGCCTGGAATCAAACATAATGGGAATTTTGCCAGTAAATGTCCTGAACTAGCATAAATCCTTTGTGTTAAGCTTTAAATTTTCAATTGCTTTGATTTCCTTGAGCTCAGATCCATAAAATTTAATCAGCTGTCTCCTCAATGGAGAGTAATCAACAGTATATTTCAATTGTTTTTTATGGTAGTATGCTGCATTAAGGGGCAATTAAAACTGATCGCTATATTATTTTATTTTTTTGAAATTCCTTTGGCTTTTTACAATCCATATTACATAATAATTTTTATGGATCTACTTCCAACATTTATTTATAGAAGGATTTATTTTGGGTGCTGACCAAAAGTCATCCTCATCCATAATAAAATTGGCAGACAGGATCAATGGCGGTAGATTTTCTTCAGGTTCGTTCCATAAAAGCTTTTGGATTTTATCGCTGTTCTTGCATAGCAATTTTTGACACTCAGTCTTTTGCAAAGGATCTTCTTTTTTAACTAAAGGCTTTGCCATGGCAGTATGAGATTAAAAAATTCTTTTACAACTCGTGACTGCGTTTAGATGAGTTTTCGAAGTCATAAAATTATTCTGAAATTTTCTGAGAGTGTTTGGCTTGGGATTATTATTTTTTTTAACTGAGATGCTGGTACTGACCAATGGAATAGATCCACGTTTCTTGGAGTTAAATTTCTTTTTGATCATTGACTTGGATTCGCTTTCGGAGTTTGTTAATTTTAAGGAAGTGAGAAGCTCGATTCTGTTCATAATTTTAATAGTCGGTTTTCCATCCATAATAAAATAATAAACTAAACTTATTATTGTTACAACTTTATCATAAGCTTTACAATTAATAAATATTAAATCAAACATACGGGCATGAGTTTTGTCTATATGAGACATAGGAATATTAATTAACAGGAAATACTTATAATGTTTCAAAATGATCTGTATATTTACGATTGCTGAAAATAAAGAATATAATTGAAAAATATATGAAAGAATTATCTAGTAGTTATATAATGAATAAAAAAAAGACTGCTCTTAATTAACATTTCTTCGAAAATTGAGATATTAAAGTTTTCAATCTTTTATTAATTTCTTCCTAGAATTGGATAAAATTCCTCCAACTCTGTTCACTTTGGAATAAACGCTATTTTACAGATCATAGAAAATGAGATTAATGGATGAATTTATGAATTTATATTATTTTATGATCTAAAGATGATGATTTTTTGTATCATTTTATTAAAAATTATTTTTTCTCACTCTCTTTATTCTATACACACAAATAATTTGAAGAATTAATTAACATAAAATCAAACATACTCAACATGAGTCTGGGCTTTTTTACCGCCTTCGCATAAGTATGTTAACTCATTGTAAGTAGTATTGGAGGGACAACTAACGCACTTTTTTTGTGTGATGTTAAAATACGGTGTGGCTTTTGGGCAAATTCCTATATGGTTAAGGCAATTATTTTCATAAGGATTGTATTCCATACCGGCTGGGCATGCTTCACATTTTTTCGATTTTTCGTTATAGAGTGGAGTACTAGCTGGACATTAGGTTCCATTCGTGGTATTTGTAGTATTTGTGCTATTTGTGGTATTAGGATTTGGTGTAGGAGTTGTGGAATTTGTATTTACACAATGCTGAGTAACACTATCATATTTGTATCCTGGAGGACAAGTCGCACACTTTTTTAATTTCTCATAGAAATAAGTGTTTGGAGGGCAAGCTTGGCATTGGTATGTGATTGGATTGAGGACAAGATTAATGCCGCAAGGAGTGCAAGCACCTGCTTTTTTATCATAGTAGCTGTTATTTGAGCATGGCTGGCATTTTAATGAAGTGGTGTTGTACATTAACCCAGAGGAGCATGGTTGACATTTTTTAACCTAGGTATTAAAAAACTAGGCAGCACTGTTATTGCAAGGCTTACACAGTCTATTGACTCGGTCATATTAATTATTTTAAGGGCATTTCTAACATTTATTTGACCCACTGTTGTAGTGTTCATCTACTGGACATAGTTAGCAAGCCTAAGTCTATTTATTTAGAAAGTGATCAGGACTGCAAGCCTAACAAGCCCTCTTTGTAAAATTATAAATCTAGTTTGTGGCACAATCTTCGCACTTGGAGTTAGATGTATTAAGATATCCTAGTTTACCACAAAAGAAACATTCACGACTGCCCAAATCAAAGATTGCGCCTTCTTGATCGCACTTTTAGCATCTGTTAAATTTCACATTGGCAAAGGGCTTGGCAATCGGACAGTTCGTTACATTATATTTGGTTGATAATTAAAACATCTTGAGTCTATATTCTTACTCGGTGATATTCCCATAGAACCAATCTCGAGACTTAAGGTTGTCCTTGTAAAGATAGTTGGACATGTCCACAATACCTCCAGGCTTTTATTACTTGAACTTATACTTCTGATGGCAGCAGTCTGAGTTGATGATGCTGTCGACTGTTGAAATATAGGCTTTCATTTTTTTTAATTGTTAAACTAGATATTAATTTTCTCGGCAATTATCACCAGAACAAGAATCTATCTACTGCTATAATGAGGATATGTTGTTGTTGATGTCGGTTGATTTTTATTTTATTCGTTTTATATCATCTTCGGAGAGTTCACGGCACTCACAAGCTTTGAACTGGAATGGTAATTTTAAGTACTGTTAGATGTTATAGAGAGAGTTACGTTATTCGGCCATCTTCTATGACAAGGATACTATTTTTACACCTGTAGTTTTGTTTGCATCGTTAATAATTGTTTCAACTTCGCTGAGTTGACTTTTTAATTGGTCGATTTCATGTTCGAATCTAATTTGGACGTCGTTTAGGTTTTTCTCGTACACGGTGGGAGAATAATACTCAGGAGTAGGCTCTGTTGTTGAGCGCAGGCCCAGTGAATATACTGCAAGTAAAGAGAGTAACAAGATTTTGTTCATTTTTGAATCTAATCTAATAAATATTTATTGAAATTATTTTTGATTTCTTAATTTTGATTTTATTATTTTTATTTCAAGTTTTCTTCATTTATAATCATAAAGTAAAAGTTTATTTAAATCATTCACATTAGATGATAACATCTATTTCCAAAACTTACTGCATTGTTAATTTGTAAGAGTTATTCATAGATTTGTTTAATTTTTATCTATTTCATCGAATTTCTTAAGTTGTTTGAAATTATTGATAAATTGTTGCTTTTCATTTTGATTATAAGTTAATAATAATATTAATA
>ERZ724506.692-NODE-692-length-11726-cov-4.064005_pt1 | contig 11726 bp, 18 predicted proteins | sample MGYA00376039_ERZ724506 | MGnify/ENA primary metagenome ERZ724506 (study PRJEB28724, sample SAMN07190887) | wastewater metagenome | isolation source: effluent of sewage treatment plant in Hong Hong | place: USA: Christiansburg, Virginia | collected 2016-03-01 ... | reverse complement strand
TGGAATATCTTCTATCATTGTTATTCGTTTAACATCAATATCTTTATACGGTAAGTGATATGTGGACGGGTCAGTAGGATTAGCTTGACCAAAGCCATCGCAATTTAAGTTACATGCAAATAAACGTAGCCAAATAGTTGGTACACCTGTATACTTGCCCTCGCCCTGTATTGATTTAAAAAAAGAAAAAGAAAAATAATAGTCATAAAAAAATTTCAGAGTAACGTATCCGAATGTCGTTTTTCATTATTTATTTCCTATATGTTGTTTAATATATTCAAATTTTGTTGTGTCAATAATAGCAAATTTTTCAGGGTAATGCAAGTAATTAGTTAATTTAAAAACGGCGGTGCAAAGCCGTTTTTAAATATTACAATACTTTATTTACCGTAGTTATACATTACATTATTTTTATAATCGTCGCCATAAGTAGCTATATTATGGTAATGTGTTTTTCTTCCTTTATCAAATTCACCATTAAACATATGAGCTAAAGGTGCTACTGCATCTTCAGTAAATTGTTCACCGTTTCCTTTGTTAGCAGGATTATTATCAATATAATGTGCAGTTATATCATGAGCAGCATGTGCAATTTCTTTATTTGGGCTTTTTGCTAATTTACTTAAACCTAAATCTTCAATTGGACTTCCCATTGGTGTAAGTGTAATACTATCTTTAGAATCTTTTGATTTAAAAATCTTTTTAGAATCATGTGGTTCCATATAGCTATACACTTGCCCTTCATCATCTGTATCACCATTTGTAGATGCTAGTGGATAATGAGGTTTATTCATAATATAAGTACGGGCTAAATTTAATCTATTCTTTTCTGATAAATTAGGGTTACGTGAAATTGCATTATGAAACTCCTCACTATGTACTATGTTTGAATCAGGTTCATTTATTTTAGCTGAAAGTATTTTATGTATGTCGTCATGACTTCCATTTTGCGCTATATTAATAGCATGTTGAATTCTTTGAAACGGTTCCATTATTTTCTCCAATAATTATGTGTATGTATATTTACCCATACACATAACATTTACCTAGTTATCGAAAATATTCCCTATATGCTCTGGTGCCATAAGGTGGTATACGGTTTTCATTAATTTCGTCTTGTGCAACTTCGGCTAATAATTTTAAATAATGTTCAATAGCCTTTTTTTGCTTTTTAGTTAATTTAACTTTACGTTTACCATTTCCCATACAATTTAAACCCGTATTGATTATAATCTGCTTTTAAGTCGGCACTTGGTACCATTAAAGCTAAACCGACTTGTAAAATATCACGAACACAGTCATGTAACGCATCGTGGGCAATCAAATTATACTTAGCTGCGGTATATTCTTTAAATTTAAAGATATATGCATTACCAACAATAACGTCCAATACTGTTCTTACATCACGTAAATTCCAATGATTATATGGAACTGGACGATCAAACTTTTTATATAATGTTGCCATAATAGTATGGTCAAAATCAGGACCACGTAAAAATACTTTAGTATCTTTATTAACGCCCATACGTTTGCAGTAATCATCAAATTTATCAGCTAATTCAATTAGTTCAATTTTATTAGTGTTTTTAAACACTCTATCTTGAGCTTCTTGAGATTGTTTTTTCCACCATTCAATCGTACCTGCTGACGGCTTTCTACCATAAGCATCTTGCGATTTAACTTTGAAAAATAGTTCTTCGCCGCTATCTAATAGTGCGTCAATATCTGTATCTAAACTTAAACTTTTCCAATCTCCAGCAATATATGCAACAGACAATACAGTGGCATCCCACGGCGTATCACTCAGAGTTTCAAAGTCAAATATAAGCCAATCTGCCATATCAATATCCTTTTGTTATTTTATGTTGTAATTTTAACAGAACTTTACACTCTTTGCAAGTGCTATTTGTACACTCTAAAGGTTAAGCTAATTCTTGGACCACAGTCTCTATCACATTTAGGGATACGATGTTGATGTGTTTGTTGCATACCAGGTAACATTAGGCATAAGCTACCATTACCTAATAATAATTTGTAAGGTGATTTATGTAACTCGCGACGTTGGTGTAATAAATCAATATCCATTATACCATTACCATATTCTAGGATAAGAATTGATTCTACATGTAAATCATTAGGCCTAAACCAAATCTCTCTTTCTGCTCCTAAACTAATAATAGCAATTGCACTATCATTATCCATTTCAGGAGAATCGTCGGCATGCCACCCTAGATGATCTCTAGAATTTTCATATCCATTTAAGAAACAAACATTAAAATTAGTACCAGTCTTTTCTAATAAGTAATCACGTAGTTCAGCGATTATTGGGTGTAGGTATTGACTTTGATAAGTTTTAGCATTGTTACCCTTACCATAAGTATAAGGCAAACCTAATGCATTCCAGTAATATTCACGTCTCGGTAAATTAGAACGAACCCATGCTAATTCATTCCATAAGATCCCAAAGATATCATCTGGAGAGTCTATAAACTTAGGACTATATTCTATAGGTGTCATAATGAAATACCGTAACTATAAGATTGCGAAGGAGCAATTAATGCTCCTACGTCCATGTCTGTATCATTCTTAAAGTCCCAACCTTCATCATAGTCGTTATCAATTTCATCTAATAAATCCCGTAAATTACAGGTATTATTAGCTAACCGCTTTTGATTGACATGTGCTCCAGAACCTTTATTAAATGTTCTCATGTGCTTCGCTACAAAATTACCTTCCATCATACACCTCTTTGTTTGTTGTACTATTATATATTGAACCAACAATACATTCAAGATGTACTATGTAAGTTTATGTAATAGCATTAGCCATTAAGTTGTCCAACTTGTTATTCAATATCATCAAACGTAACGCACTATATTTCATATAAATGGTTTTGTGTGCATTAGGCTCTAACATATCTGCCAAATTACCATTCCCTACAACAGTTTTAATACCATAGTGACCATCAAGAATAGTGTTGACGAACTTATATGTTAACCGAACTATCTTTACATCTGTGGTAACTAAAGTAGCTGGACACAGGTAAGTTTTATTAGAAATATCTATTTTAAAGATTTCTACTTCCTCATCTTCATCCAAAAGCTTCGCAATAAGTTTGTTTTCTCGTTCAGCTTCATTACGACGGCTAATATGAGCATTATATTCTTTAAGACTATCACCAAAGGTTGCTAAATGTACTCGTCCAGGCACAACTACAAAATGATAAATTAGAGGGAAAAATGGTATACCAAAATACAGAACTCCCCAAAACCTACATTCTGAAAAAAACTTTTTACGAAAACCTTCAAAACCAGGACCAATGAAAGATAGTAAGAACCCAAGGTAATATATCACTAAAAAGAAAACAGTAAAAAATATTTGATCTTCTGACATGTTATTCTCCTAGCTTTTCTAAAGATTCAATACGATTATTAAGAATCATAATCTTTAATTCATCTTCGGTCATTCTAAAACGTTGATTGGCATTCTTTTCAAATACATCAGCGACCGTACCTTTTACTTGCTCATACTTATACCCAACAAGTGCATGTAATTTATCACTCACATATCTATATTTGATATGAACTATTTTATAAGGTATAATCTCATGTGTAATATAATTTAGTTTAGAAAATGGTTGAGATAATACCTGCTCAATGATGACTTCATTGTTTTCAGCAATTAGTTTGTTAATTTTAAACATGCCAATAGTATTATGACATACTTTAGAAATCATGTTACGTTCGCCGTATTTTGGATTCCAAGTTTCAATCACTTTATGGTATAGTAATGAAGTGCCTGGTACAGTAAAGTAGAATATTGAATACCATCCTAAATTATCTGTTACCTTTCGTTGTTGCTCTGGTGAAAATGAAACATATGGTATAGCATTAACAAATGTTAAGAATAACCAAATCTCAAAGAAAAACATATACTACCTCTTAGTCAGGGAAAGTGCCATGCTCCATCCAATATCTGAAAGTTTCATCAACTGGTGGTGCCTTTGTTTCCACAGTATATGATTTATTTTTATTTTCCGCAAGATTGCTAATGTTATTATACTGTAAGTCAGTACGAATGTTCATAATCATTAAACCTAAATTGTTTTGACCATGACCAGTTCTTAAATCAATTCCCCAAAACTTATCACCCCAAGTATTACCTTCCTGGATATATAAATCACCAGTATTGATTAAATTTGTTTTATACGGCTCTTGTTTATATTTTTGTATTAAACACTCTAACATAATAGTTTTCTTAACAAATTCCCAATCTTTACGAATAGCAATAGTACGTGACTGTCTTTTTACATGGCCTGGAGATTCTGTAGTTTGACATATTGTTTTCCATGCAGGGTCGCTAGACTTAGCTGACATATATGCATGTTCTACAGATTTATATTCAATACCTTCTAAATATACCTCGCATGGCATAAAATTAGAAAGCCATCTGTATTCGCCTTGAAATTCCTTTATCATGTTAAAGTCCTAAACAAGTAACACCGTCTGGTGTGGATATTAAAATAGTAGCTTCCCCATCAGTATCATAATTATACAATCCAAATGTTGGGTCACCCGCAAAATTAAAAGTAACGATAACATCATAATTATTAAGCGTATTCTCTTCTTCATATACAATATAAGTTTTATTTCTAATTGACTCTTCAACCATTTTACCTATAGCAGCCGCTTCAGGTTCTCTACACCTATCAGAAATAAACTCTACTACATATTTTAAATATGTTTCTCTATTTTTAGTCATATTATTTTTCCTCATGTAATTTTTGTAATGCATATTGAATACATACTTCTTGTACTTGTGCTGGTGTATAACCAGTTGAATCTTCAAAAGCTCTTTCAATCAAATCTGGCCAATCTAAAAGAATTTTAGTAATTAATTTTCTTCTATTTTCGTCATTCATTGCACCCAAATATAAAACTTTATCAATTCTTCCAGGGCGAGAAGAGATACCTTTAGTATTAGCTTCAACACCAATTGCTTCGTCTATACATTCTATTTTATTAGTAGTTATGATTAAAATTATACCAGTTGAGTCTTGTATACCACTTATTGTGTTCAATACAGTATCAAAATTAAGTTTTGATTTTGGATTAACAGCTACTCTCTTATTAAATACAGCGTCAAAATCTTCCAACAAAACAATACTAGGTGCATTAGCAACTGCGGATTCCCACGCTTGTTTAAAATCGTAATCTGTCATATTTGACAAATACATATGATTTACTGGAAGTCCAAACCTTTGTCCTAAAGTTTTAGCAAAACTAGATTTACCTGTACCACCAGGACCATGTATTAAAATACCACGTTTCCAAGGTAATCCTCTATTAATAAACCATTCACGTCTTTTCAACCACTCATTAGTGTCATTTACTAAATCTAATACTTCTTGTGGGTAATAGTATTCATCAAAAGGATTTTTAGTTCTGCGTTTAATAGTTAAATCAGCAGCCGTATAATTTAAAATTGTATCAGTTTTATAAATTTGTGTTTCATGTGTACTCTCTTCGTCAGAAGACTCGGGTAAGCTAGTAACGCTAGTGCCACGATTAAGTTTAGGACGAGGGTCAGCAGAATTACCAGAACTTCCAGAATGTTCAATTATCTGATAACTATAATAATTCACATCTTTTGATTCAGCATTTGTAGTAGGTCGGTTATATTCTCTTGCTTCAGTCACTAACTCTGCTAAGTCAACTGTACCTCTTATAAATTTAATAATACATGTACTTCTATTATGTCTTCGGTCGTCACATACAATAGGAAATCCTTTATACCAAAATATGGTAGGTTCTGATTTAGGTACTTTATAAAATACCACATCATTATTACCTTCTGTATAAACATCTTGCCAACGAGATATTACTGTATTATTACTAAGATTATGTCTTCGACATTTCTCATTTAAAAACGATAGTACCATGCCTTTAGAAGTGCTATCTAAAATTATCTCGCTAATAACCAATCCGCCTAGTAATTTTGATGATTCAAATATTTTATCAGTCAAACTACCAGATCGCACAAATGCGACAAATAAATCTTTTATCATTTTAAACTCTTTTTATAATTTGTTAGAAGCTATCATAGCTTGCTCTAGAGAGCTATTTATTTTTAGATATAAATCAGTAGGAGTGAATCCATCCTCAAATAGTTCACCATTTGTTTCATGCCATATTTCAGCTAATACATGATGTTCGGGGCATAATGTAATGCCGTTCTCTTTAACATAACCACCGTTCGGTAATTCGTTCCTATCAGTAATATGATGTGCATCTAGACAATTTGTGATATCACAAAATACACATTTATACCCATCTCGGGTAAATACCGCATTACGGAAGTTTTCACGAATCTTTTTCTTTTTTAAACTCATTATAAACCTGCAAACCCCATATTAATAGTAGTCCTTTGAATTCGTAATTTATGTTCAAAGTCTAAATTGGTAATACGCCTTTCTAAAAATAACATAGTAAAATATAAAGCACCTCTATCAAATTCGTCTAATATACTTCTGTTATCGGACTTTTCGTCTAATAGTATCTTTAGTTCTTTTAGATTATCAATATTGTTGATATAGGTGTCAATATAATCTACTACTAATGAATGTATTATGATACTGTAATTGTTTAATTTAATTACATCGAGAAATTTATCAGCCATTATTTTGCCCCAAATATGATTGTACTTTAGCGTCTACTTCATCCATTATACATAATTCTATACATTTCTGCAAGAACCTTTTATAGTATACAAAAGAACAATCATTAACCTCATCAAGTATATTAAAATAAGTAACAATTTGATATTTTTGCGACTGTTTTAATTTAAAAAAGTCAAAAACAATACTTCTATTGCTCATTATATTTCCTTGGTTTATCAACAACACATTCAAGAACATGAATAGTATTCTTAATAGCAACAAATCTAGCTACTCTTTCATCCGATAAATTATTACCAGAACCTAATATGGAGAAATATTCAGCATTTAACTGATTGTTTATACCGCTTATAATTTTAGGAACAATATTGTATGCTACTTCTCTATTGTTATAGATGTGTAGTCTCAAACTGTCGTCAACAACAATTTGTGTACATCCTTTAAATTCGTAACATATAGCATAATTCATTTTATTATCCTAATTGTATAACCAGAGACTGGCAAATTACTGTAAAATACCATATCAGCAGGAAGCTTATTAGTAGAAATAAGCTCTATAGCATTATGGGTTAAAGAGTCAACATATTCACACATTTTATCTGCTTCATAACTAGCATCTTCTGTCATAGTTAGAGTACCATTTTTTAATTTGGCATTAAACCCTTCTTCACTTAAAACATCGGTACTTACCATTAAAGTATCCATAATTGTCACCTATTGTAGTTTCTAAATTTCTAGCAGTATCTTTTCACTATAAATAGTATTAATATTAAGTGAGTATTTTATTATGAATTTTGAGTCATTGCTATTAGCACAGTATAATTTAAAAGGATCTTTAATGGAATCATTAGATTCTGTTATTAAATCAAATCCTAACATTCCCGAACAAACTATTAGGGATTATCATCAACACGCTTTACCGGATAATAATAAATCTGATAAACTATTAAGTCATGTATTAAAACTTCATAAGACTGGAGAGATAACACCTGATAGAGCATCTGAGCTAAAACCTCACTTAACTGCTTTGCATAATACTAAACAACTTGGTAAATTAAGTCAACTAAAAACATTAGCAGATCATACAAATGCAACTACTGGACTAGAAGACAAAACCGTTACTAAAAAGGAAAGAGTTGACTCATCTACACCCGTTTTATTTGAAAATGAACACATTATTGTCAAACAACACTTAAATCATGAAAGCGCAATTAAAGGTGCAATGATGCACCCTGAGAATCCAATGTTCAATGCTAATAAAGAACCTGGTAAGGCATCTTGGTGTTTAAGCGTAGGCGGTTCAACTGGTTTAGGACATTTCAACAATTATACTAAAACCGGTGAACACCCACTTTACACAATAACTAATAAAAAGACTAATAGAGTACATGCATTAGTAGCGGATCCAAGTAAAGATCGTTCTAGCTATGAATTAAGAGACGAAAAGGATGATAACCCATACAGAACTAATGCAAGTGTACATAAGTTTATGCTTGGTCATCCTGGTATAGAAAAGACAAAAGCAGGTGAATTCCTAGCTAAGATATCACCAGTAGCAGAAGAAACCCGTAAACTATTAGGTCATAACCCATCTACTGAACAAATACACGACATCATACATGCACCATATCACCCAGCTCATGAATTAATATTAGACCATCCTGCGGTTAATACTAATGCATTACTGAATAAAATAATACCGGATAAATCAATATCAGAGGAACTAAGATATAATGCAATTAACCATAAAAGTGTTAACAAAGGTGGTTTAGGTAAACTTGATCACGACCATATAACATCTATATTAAATGATCCAGAAGAATCTACTAGAATTAAAAGTGCAATTGTTAGAAATCCAGGATTAAATACAGATCATGTAAAAACTATATTAACAGGTACAAATGATAGACTTAAAAATGATTTACTTGGAAATCCAAATTCGCCGGTAACTGAAGATGATATTCATCATATTGTAAGCACTTCTACTAATAGTGGTCTAATTAGTAATGCGTTAAGCCATCCTAAAGCAAATGTGTCACATATTAATACAGTATTAAAACGTAACCTCCTAACGAATAGAGATATACATCAAGAAATTAGTAAAGTACCTGGTTTATCAGCAGACCATATAACTATGTTATTAAACAATAAGTATAGATCTAACCGTTCCGCAGAGCATTTATTAAGATCAGAAAATTTTAATAACAGCCATGCTTTGTTATTAGTTAAAAATAAACCAATAGATTCTAATGATAATTACCTAAGACATAGTACATTAATAGACGCAATTAATCATAAAAATTCTACACCTGATGTAACTAAGGCGGTTATTGATTCTAAAGAAATAGACCCACACAATTTAACATTTACTAAACATAGTGATTTATTTCATTCGGTAGTACAGGGGGCAATTGATACTGGAAATCCAGAACATATGGCTAGAATAGCTAATAGTCCAGTATTATCAAACGACCAAATTAATACAATAATAAATCACGAACCAGGTTATGCTGGCGATAGATACCATACTAATAGAGCTAAATTGAAATTACTTGAACGTTCAGATATTACATCGGACCATATATCTAATATGATTAAATCATCTAATGAACATCCGTGGGAACTTAATAAAGCAATTGCTGACCACCCACTTTTTAATGAAGATCATATAAATCAATTTATTAAACAATCTAAAGTTACCGGTGAAAACTATGCAGTAACCCCATTAGCAAATCATCCTAAATTAACACATGATCATATAACAGATATGATAAAATTAAAAGATAGACAACTTAATAGACAGCTACTTTTTAATCATAAGCTAACGCCTACACATTTGACTAATATATTAGCCCATGGTATAAATGAAACAGGTCATGAGGCAATATTAAATCACCCTAGCTTAAAATCATCACATTTGGATTCTATAATAACCAATGCTATAGATACTGATTCTGGTAAAGTTAACCAAATAAATGCATTAAATCATCCTAAAGCAGATTCTAGTACAGTTGAGGCTGCATTAAAAAGTAAAGCCGCTTCGACACTTATGCCGCATATTTTAAATCATCCTAAATTAAGTAATGGTAATGCAAAAACTATTCTGCAAGGTGATAATGAGGAACATAAATTAGCAGTATTACATAAAGGTAAACATATTAGTGGTACTAACTTAACATTAGCTCAAACTGATAAGTCACCAGCGGTTAGGTTAGCAGCTATTAGTCATCCTAATGTTAATTTATCTCATATTAATACTGCCATTAGTGATTCTGACAATTCAGTTAAACAAGCTGCATTAAATGTTAAGAGACAAAGGTCGATAGCTTAATTTCTATCGAAAACATAATAAACATTATAATGTAAAAACTTTCTATATTCGGGTGTTAGATGATAACACCCATCTATAGTTACAACTTTACCATGTAATACTTTAATAGCTCGTAAAACATCAATCTTTTTACCTTTTACATAATTTTTCATATATTCAGTTTTAGCACTTGTAAACCAAAACAAATGATGTAAAATATCTTTATGTAATAAATCAAAGTTACGATATTCTACTAAAGGTGATGTTCCTTCTATACGTTCAATTAAATTTTTAATATTACTTTGCAAAACTTCTGTGGTAATATTATTATTTGTAAAATATAGATCAACACCTTTCAATAGGTTATAGGCATCGTTTAATAAATCATCACTCATTTTTAAGCTCCAAACGAACATTAATTGGTTCTTTCTTACCAACTTTTAATGAAACTGTTTGATTTAAGTTAATTCTAGTTTCTAAAGTCGCTAAAACACCGTCAACAAAAACAACATTACGAGTTACCATTTCACGAGCAGCATTAGAATTTTTAGATAAATTCAGCTGATTAATAACTGCACCTACTGGTAAGCTATTATTAGATTTAAGTATTAAGGTATCAACATCAGTATTACCCAATAGCTTATTAATTTCGTTTGCTAATAACTCTTTAGCTTCTTTATTACTAAGTGGTGAGTAAAAATTGTATTCAACAGAAGTTAACAATTCAAAGTATGAGTCGATATTACTATCGGGCATATTTAAAATCTTTTGGGTAATAAAGTAACTATTGTCATTTAAGTTAATAGTGTTACCAATTGACTTAGACATTTTCTGTATACCATCAGTACCAAGTAAAATTGGCATAGTAATACACTGTTGTGGTGTTTGGCCTTCCATTTCTTGTAACATTCGACCCATATGTAGATTAAATGTTTGGTCAGTACCGCCTAATTCAATGTCAGATTTTAATTCAACAGAATCGTATCCTTGTAGTAAGGGGTATAAAAATTCGTGTAATGAAATAGGAAGGTGACCTGTAAATCGGTTTTTAAAATCTTCACGGTCGAGCATTCGAGCAACTGTGATACTAGATGATAATTTAATCATATCAGCAGCAGATTTTTTATCCCACCAAGTGGAATTGAACACAATTTTTGTACGGTCTCTATCTAAAATTTTAAGAACCTGTTCAGTGTAGATATCGGCATTATTTTTAACCTGTTCGACAGATAATTGTGGTCGGGTTTGATTTTTACCTGTTGGATCACCAATCATAGCAGTAAAGTCACCAACTACAATAGTGATGTTATGACCTTCGTCTTGAAAGTCTTTCATCTTTTTAAGCAAAACTAAATGTCCTAAATGAAGGTCAGGAGTTGTTGGATCAAATCCAGCTTTAACATTTAATACTTTGTCAGCTAAAGGACGTTTGGGTGTGATGTCAGCAATACCACGTAAAAGATTCATTTTAGGTTCTCAATTAAAAATTATGCTAATATGATATACTGTCATATGAAATATACAATCAAGATTTTGTAATTAAATGTTCATATAAAGTATTTTTAAAAAAGTATTGACAATAGAAAAGAATGTATTATACTGGCGAACGAAGTGAGCTTATCGAGCGGAGCGAAGATACTTTTAGGGTGAGCGACAGCGAACTAAGTCCGGTTTAAACCCTGGTTTAAAGTTGTTTTAGTACCGGTATAAAGTTGTTTTAAACCCTGGTGTCTCACTTCG
>ERZ724506.691-NODE-691-length-11730-cov-4.655675_pt1 | contig 11730 bp, 5 predicted proteins | sample MGYA00376039_ERZ724506 | MGnify/ENA primary metagenome ERZ724506 (study PRJEB28724, sample SAMN07190887) | wastewater metagenome | isolation source: effluent of sewage treatment plant in Hong Hong | place: USA: Christiansburg, Virginia | collected 2016-03-01 ... | reverse complement strand
TGTTCTTCGATTTAAAACTCAGACACCAATTTTCCTTCATTCCAGTTTTGCTTTAATATTTTTCCACTCTTTGTTTTCAGAACTCCCTATCCATCTTTTTCATCTTCTTTATAAGATCCTTCATAGATATCTCCATCAGCGAATTACTATCTCCCTTGTCCATGATATTTGTTATCTTTCCATTAGCCAATATATTTATCGTTATTTTAAAAATAGTATGTTCCAAACCCATTTTTTTAATCATTTTCAAACTCTCCTTCATATTTTTATTGGTTAATGTAGATTTAAATCCCTTTACCATTTTTTGTTCCCTATTTAAAATAACCTTCGTAAATAACTTTATTAATATCTTCTAACTTCCCATATCCTTCATACAATCCATTTTTGAATTCTCCATCGTAAAATCCATTCTGCTTAGAATAATAGACTCCTTTTCCATGGCATTTATTATTTAATAATTGACCAGTATAATAATCCCCATTTGGAAAATCTATCCTGACTATATCTCCTCCTACAAAAATTTTGCTTTAAATCATGTTTTTCTCTTATCGGATTGGTTTACTACTTTTTTATATCTTTGTTTTCACAATATCGCTTTTTACTTTATTTAATAATATTTCCTTTTAATCTTTGCTTAACTATTTTGATATCTTTTTAGTTTTATAATCACCTGTTTGTGTTTTCCTTTATGTTCTTCGAGACAAATTTATGGTTTCATTTTCTATTTTCGGCAGTTTCTCTTAAAAATTTTTATTTCTTATCGAATTTTAATTACTTTTTATCTTATTCTTTTAATTTATCGAAAAGCCAGGATTAGATTATTTTTTTTCTTCTATTTAGATTGAACTTGACTAGGCAACTATTTAAATTACTCCTGGCCTACCTAAATAAACTGGTTTATTCCGTGAAGGATACTTGAGCTCTACTTTTTTTTGCTCATTTTTTTTTGTTTCATCTTAAACTTTAATTTTTTTTCGTTAATAAAAATTATTTGTGAGCATATTCAGCTCTTTGGTGAATCTTTTGTTGATGGGTTTTTAAGTCGGAAGAATCGTTTCTTACTTCTTCTTCTCTTCAACCTTTGATTCTTTAGATTTCAAATTAGTGGAGAGTTTATTTATTTATTAGGTTAATGATTGATTTTATTTTTTTCGTAACAGTTCTGCATTGGCGAGCTGAAGTTTTAGTATCTTTATTTCTAGTTCTAGTTTCTATTTTTAGTTGATTGCCTCTTCTTGAAGATCCACATGGTAATTAATCTATTTTTAGAAGCATTCCCCAATCATTTTCCATTTAATGATGATCTCATTTCCACCATCGATATACTCAAAATTTTTATTATTACTCAGTAGCTTATGGAGAAACTCTATATTTTCGAAGTTAGACAGCTATCTGGATTACTTTAAGTTAATGTTTGCTGTCTTTATTTTTATTTTTTCGCCCTGAGTCTCAATTATCCAGAATTGAACTGAATCGGAGTTGAAATTAATCTAGATGTATTACTTTTCGGTCAAGAACTCAATCCTCTCCATAGCTAGTATAATAATTTATATGGGAGAGCCAGTTATTATTCGATAAAAATAAAAAATGGAGGCAAAAAATATAACTATTGTCTGAACAAAATTATTGATAAATAAATTAATTTATTAGAAAATAGAATTTACTAGAATTATTTAGGTGATGAATTAATTCGAGTTAATGATATAAAATTATGAATTTGAAACAAATAAAAAATATTAGATAGAAAATATTTATTTTGTGCTTTTTCTTATCTAGATTTCATTCAAATTAACAAACAAACTTTATTATCTTTTTAATATGGTCTACTTGATATTTTTTTATTATCTAATTCATTTTTTTCTTGAGTAATCTTCCTGTATTATCTGCTAACTTTTGAATATTTCTTTAATTCCACTTCATCAATCTAAACATAACAGAATCAACTATCAATTTCATATTTTATATGCCATTTTCCTTCCCTTTTATAAAATAAATATACGTCATGTCAATTTTAGAACAAACAGGACTCATTTAAAATTAGAATAACTCTGAAAAAACTACTCCTTTCAATGAGATAATTGATGGCAATCATGAAATTAAATAGTTTGAAGAAAAATAATATTCAATATAAAATGCCAAAAATGTTTTTGTCAAAGTTGTCCCCTTTACTCAAGAGGAAAAATCCAAGTTTGCTTCCCTATACTCTTCCAACAGATCCAAGTGGAGCCGAATTACTTCCATGCTACCAAATAGGTTTTGATGATCTTATTTTAGGAATGAAAAAGAATTGAAAAATTTTTTCCATAACAATTTGAGAAAGCTCGCCTCCAAGATGACAAAGCTTTAGAGATAGAAGGGAGTGTTTCAGAAGAGCATCCTGAACAGTGATATGCTGCACCAAATAATTGATTTATCTTTAATCATCAAGGATTATACTAAAAAAAATGAAATGCCTGAGAAATATTATCTACTAGAAATTCATAGACTAAAAGATTAGATTTTTGATTTTTCTTTTGGAGATCAAGAAATATCAAATGAAAAATTATGGGAAATGACTCGTCTGGTTAGACAATTAAAATTCAGATATAAAAACCTAAAGTTCAAAAGAAAATATTCTTATACTTAATAATAAATTACTAGAATCGTAAAGAATGCTCTTCACGAGTCTTTTCCTTAAATTCCAGGTATGATCAAAGCATCAAGAACAGTGGCAAGTCGACAAACGTGTATTTAACCATAAAAAAACCTGAAAACAGAGGAAGTTGAATAGAAATTAATACAATATGAGTATTGTATGGATCCACAACAATTTGTTCCTTACCCTTAATACATTTAGACTCATTAATATGCCCTTTGGTATGACTATTGTCAAAGGCAGCATCAGTTTCATGAATATGAGTATTTTAAGCAACAGCTCAGATAGAACAATTAAAGGGAGGGGGTCAAGAAAGTATGTGATAATGAAATGGTTTGGCAATTAAAAATTCCAAAACAATAAAATCAAGATATTTGATTTATATATATTTTATTCACTATCAATTTTTTATTTTTAGTAATAACTGCCTATTAAGTTAGATGTCCTTTTTACCAGACTTGTTTCAATTTTCTACCCTCTTTGGAGAATATTCCTTCACCATGTTTTTTATCTTTCATCCATTGACCTTAAATCATACATTCTATCTTTTTATTATTTACTATCCTTTTACACTATCCTTTTCCACTATCCGTTTAAATGTCTTGATTGGCGAAGAAATATATCCCTTGTCTTTATCTAAAATCATTCTTAAATATAATAATCTCAATTTTAAAAAAATCCTACCCTTTCTCATTTCTTAGATTATTCAGAAGCCGAGCCTTTGTAAAAATCTCCATTTTAAAATTAAATTTAAATTTGAGATTAATTGGGATTTAACCATTGGTTTTTATATGAATTTTTCTTAGGCAATTTTTTAATGGGTTTAGTGTAAGAGATTTTAAATTCTTTCAATTCCTTGATTTTTTCGAACTTTATAAATGATTTGAGCTCACTGATTCCTATTTCAACTTCATATTTGACATTCTTTTACTTTTAAAGGTTTTCATCAGTGAAAGTAATCTTTTTTTTAGTAAAAATTACTTCAATGATGTACTTATATTAAAATATAATTTAAAAATTCTTTTGCTGATGGAATTTCATCTAATGAAGTGGGTTTATTGATAGAATTTTATCAATAATAGAAATCTCTTAAATTTTGTGTTAAAAGGGAAATCCGTAAAACTTATAGCGCATTTTTAATGATTTTATTTAATAATATTTACTTTAGAATTTCATGATGAAACAGAAATAAAAACAAAGCATATAAATGGAGATTAAGCCTTAATAATACGCAAACAAGAATACTAAAATTTTAGGGAATCACTTCATTTATGGGAAACTTGACATTAACTAAAAATGGAATGACCCTCGTATTGAAGTTTTACCTCCAAGTTACTTTAAAGGTAAAAATGTGATTGATATCGGATGCAATGAAGGAATCCTGTCTATTCCGATTGCCATAAAGTAGTGCATCTATAATATAGATATCAACCAAAAATGGTGCATGCCATTGATATAGATCCTCAAATGATAAAGAGGACTAAAAACAATATATAATTATTCGTTCAGAAGAACTAGCATTACAAATACCCTAAGCATATTATAGAGGATATAACTACTTTACCTCTGTATTTCAAATAAAAACTTTCCAAAAGATTTGGATAAAAAGTGTTATAATTTGATAGCAATTATGAAGTAGGGCCTCAAAATACAAACCCAGACCATATTTTTCCAAAGAATATCATAGCTTATTCTTAAAACATTCTGTCTCCTCTTGAAATCGATAAATTTGACTGTATCCTTTGTATGAATGTTACTAAATGGATTCATCTCGCCTATGGAGACTCAGGAATAAAAAAATTATTCGAAAGTATCGAAGGCATGTCAGAGTAATTTATTGAATGATCTTAGTGATGGCACAGTTCTTATACTTTAAACTCAGCCTTGGTCCTCATATCGCAAGAAGAAGAACTTATTTCCTGAATACGCCTAAAATTATAGAATGATTTTACAAAAGCCATAGAGATTTAAGGATTACCTGAAAAAGCTGGGCTTTTAGTTGATTTAAACCATAGTCCCGTCTGATTAAAATGGATTAAAGCATGAAATACTGATATTGCAAAAGAAGAAGAGTGTTGCTTGAATTAAATATTTACTTATTTTTATAGTGAATCAAATATTTATTAAATATCGTAATGTAAGTCAAGAAGATCGATATAAATCAATGCTTGTAAGCCCTTTCTCTAGATCGAATGAATAAAGGTCATTAAAAGCCATCAAGTGCCTGTCACCACCGAAAATATACATTTTTTATTTGTGAAGGACTACGCTCTGCCCATCTCTGGCGCAGGGTTTTTTCCCAATGATATATCGATGAGATTAATCGTACATAATCTCTTGCTTTAATTCCTTCTTGGAGACTTATTGGTTTCCAATTGATTCCAGAGTCTTCAACATTGACTATGTTGTAGGAGAAAGAGACCTATTCTTATTGTATTATCCAGGTTTTTCACTAAATTGTCGTAAAAGTTATTTCTTCTTTTACAAGAATTTCTTCTGTTTATTTTCAGTAAGTATCTTTTTCATTACATCTTAATTTTTCTATGGGCTTTTTTATGGTGAAATTTTATGTAGAGTAAATTTATCAGGGTTCTTATTTGGGCTCTTTCTCCTCTACTGCTTTAGAGTGGGAGAGCACTCATATACACTGTTTGTTGAAGTGTGTATTTTATTCCAAGTATTGTTGGTTATTTGATATACGTATATATCATTTTTTTCTTTTGTAATATCTTGAATTCCTCCGAATAAAAAGATATGGCCTTTATATACGATCATCGAATGTCCTCTTCGAGCCTAAATTAATAATAAAATTACTTAAGGAGTGTTTTTTTGTTAGATTTTAGTCCACTTTTTATTTGTAATCTAAAATTTCCACAAATCATCCAATGTTTTCTGTCCGTTTGTGCCTCCAAAGACCCAAATATTGTCCCCTTATGCTACAAAGGATAGATTAGACCTGCCCTAAGGCTATGATTGATTTTATTTGGTATTTTTTGATTAATAAAATAGACTCCATTCCATCTTTTCAAGGTCCAAACAGTAGATATTTCTCATATATTTGGCTTTATCTGGAACATATCCTCCGTACACGTACATTTTGGATCCAATTATGCAAGCTGAATGTGAGTCAACTTTTGGGATGATTTATGAATTCGTTACTTTCATTTTTTTCCAGTTATTCTCAACAAAATCAAATGCATAGCAGATATTACTACTTTAAGTGGTATGTGTTTATCCACCAAAAACAATCATCATAGTTTTGAACACAACGGCAGTATGGCTTTTCAGTCTGAGAGGTTAACCATTGACAACATTGGGTAATTTTTTCCATTAAAAGGACTCACAATCATCTGATACGTCAATGAAAGAAAAGTCATTCATAACACCCTTATCAGCATCGTAACCTCCATGAATGTACAACCGATTATTAAAAAATGCAGCAACATGATTAGATCTACTGGGTATGTTTTTCCCATCGATTTTTAGCTCGGACCATCTCGAATCAAATGATGTTTCGTGATTAGTTTTGACCACCAGATTTCCATATTTGCTTTAAGTTTTCTGTTATTTAGTTTTCATTCGATAATTTATATAACTTCGCTTTATAACAGGCCTAAGATAATTAATTATTGTTTTCTTTTAAAATTATTAAGATTTAATTTAGATTTGATTGATATTTCCCAGACGAAGTTCTATTAATTTAATATTTTAGATGAGCAAATGGGTTAATCTGGTGTTTATTCTTATAGATCTATTTTAATTTCATAATTATATTTCATTTTCTAAGCTTATATTACCAACATGCTTTTTGGCAGACTGTTAGAACCAAGCAACTAAAACGGAGATGGCCATCTACTCGAAATGGAACGTGAACTTCGTACTAAAATATAAAAAGCAAAAAATATCGCATCTAATCTAAAACTGAATTCTGATAATTAAGATCAATTTATGACGTCAGCCACTGGAGTATATTATCTCATCTTATTTAGGAACTTTTATTCCCTGAGTTTAGAACCTAAGTCAACTATAATTAATAATTCTGGAAAACTTATTTAAAAAACGAATTAAGCTTTGCTTTGATTAAGGAGCTGTCGTAGAAGACTACCGAGCTGCAGGATCTAGTCAAGGAAATTTAAGTAGTCACCATATTTATATAGAATTTGCAAGAGGAGTATTTCAAACTCTACAAATTGAGAAATAGGAAAAAGAACAGAAGGCTGGCGGTTGAAATCTAGAAGAAATTCGAATGTCCGTACTAAAGATGCTATAAAATATACGGGTCTGATGTCTCATTGAACTTGCATATCAAAATAAAGCACAACGGCGGGAACAAAACAGATAGATAAAAATTAGCAGAAGAAATTTGTTTAGCTGAGATCAATCGTACTGAAATGCCATAAATGAGATTGAACTTGCCTCCTGGCTATTTAGAAGTATTGAATTAATAATTTAGGAGTACAAAAGAGAAAATCATTTTTCTTAAAGATTAAAATCTCATTCTTAGCAGTCTAAATAAAAGTGATTTACATTTTTTAGAAATTTTCTTCCTTTACTTCTTAAATCATTCTATTTTTTGCTCCATAGTTCGTTTACTCTAGTTCTATATTATTTTTCGAGTTAGCAACGAATTTCTATTTCATTTTATTCATGATTTTTTTAGTTAACTTACTAGGAAGGGAGACAATAAAAATAAAAAGAATCTTCTAATGTATGTGAAAGGATAATTATTTATATTTAAAATAATAGAAATTCAGTTATGTATCAAAAAGATCAATATTCATCATTAGCCTTCAATCCAAATCGAGAAAGATCTCAAAGACCACAAACTCCGATAATGGGAGGAAATAAAATTAGCCAAGGACAATTTAATCATAGTTATACAAAAAATTCAATGCCGTATTCGCCGCATAAATTACATAATAATGTTCAATACCCCAATATATCTAAATCTAGAGTATCGGTGTCAAGCTCAAATTCTCAGCTTTCGTTTTTGAATGCTGACCAAGGCTAAGTATTTCCCGAGGATCTCATATTTCTGCTAAAGAATTAAGAAAAAAATATTAATAACTTTAAATAGAAAATCGAAAAATAGAAAGCTCGGGTTTAAAATGATTTTGCAGTCCTTAAAACATAAATAGATCATACTCTTGAAGATCTAAAGCTGTCAGTTCAAGCCAAATTAGATTTAGTCTATAAAATATTTATCTCAAAATATGCATAGATCAAAGGAGAAGTACAATAAATAAGAAGAGTGAGAAAATAGATATTGATGGCAAATCAAGTCGGATCCACGCAGCCTCGGCCTAGCAAAGATCTCTCGTCCAATCAGGACATCATGAGTGAAATCGAAAAAGATGCATAGCATTTTAGAAACTATAGAATATATGGATATTTAAGTTAAATGCAGAAACAAAAACTCAATCCTATTTTATAGTTGTGCAACGAACTTATTTTGATTGGTTCTATTGACTCTCCCTTTTATCGTAGTAAGGAAATGGGTCTCAAGCATAAGGATCTTAAATCATAATTCCAAGCAAGTTTAAATGAGGTCCATCAAAGATTGAGTGATTACGTTATCTCTCCTGAAGCAATTGTCTAAAGAGATAAGCAGGAAGAAGAAAACAGCGCAAACATTCTAAAAAATATCGAAATATAGAACCAATATAACTATCCACCTCAACTGCCTTATCCAAGACAAGCCTTCGATGCTATGTACCCTGAGAATAGACCTACCTTTGATTCAGAAGTGGCTGAGTTTGCAAAGAAAAAATCTAATAACTTCAATATGGTGAATGATGATCGAAATCGAAATCAACCTCAGAATAAAAGGATTCCTTTGTTAGGATTAGCGAAATCTGAGAAGAGTATTATAACAAAGTGGGCTTAAACTTGCAGCTTAAAAAAACTTGAAAGAGTTGTGACTGATCACTCTTCATCAATCCTCTGCATATTCTTTATTGATAGCAGATTTATCGCTACAGGGTCTAAAGATAAAACCATTAATGTCTACACAATTGATGGTAAAAAGGTGACTACTTTGATTGGACACTAGGCTTCCATTTGCAGTTTATCCAGCATCACAAATAAAAATAACCAAACTTTCTTAGCATCAGGTAGTGACCACGGATGCTGCTGCCTAATTTTATGGGAAACAAAAACATGGACAATATTTAAAAGAATCCAATCTCATGTAGCTGCAGTGACGAGCATAGTTGATCTTGATGATGGTTAAAACTTGGTGACTGGAAGTTATGATAAAAAAATAAACCTGTACAATTATGAACGAGGTCAAGTCATCAGTTCTTATAGTAATAAATCAGCAGTGACTAGCATCGTAATAACTTCGGATAGAAGAAAGCTAGTATCAGCTGGTCTAGATAACTCAATGCAAGTCTGGAATATCTGTTCCAGAGCTAATGTAAATCTAATTATAATTTAGGGATTGTCTCTGTAGGTAGAGAAAACAATTAATATGAACTCAATGATTTGCGTTATGGAAGCTTCTTTATTAAGGCCTGAAATTATCATTGGAGCGACGAGAGACGGAAAAGTGAAAATGTTTAATATCAACTCTATGTCCGAAACTGAAAAAGCATTTACTGTCAATTAGAACTCGATAATCGAGTTAGCACTGATCTAGAGACAAATGAAGGAAGAATGCCCATTAGTTTTAACTTGTTCGTCCAAGGATAAGAGCTTGTGCCTAACAAAAATGGATAGTGGGCTCAGCGAGTATATAAAAATAAACGGAGCCTGTAATATAGAATTCGGGTGCGGAATTGGCCCCAAAATAGTGTTTTCTGGGACTGGAATTATGGCCATTTTGAGCCAGTCAGCCAACGAAAGAGAATTTTCCCTATTTTAACTCTAACTTAAATGAGTATAAATATCATTTTATTCTTTATTTATTCCTCATCCAATATAATATAAGATATATAATGAAACCAAACAAATCAAGTCCCAGAATATTGTTTGTGTCTCCGTCCGTGCAAGCCGGATGGGAAATGGAATCCCATATCACTGATTTCAAACTAGATAAGAAATTGGGTAGTGGGTCATTCGGCACAGTCCATCGAGCAATTCACAAAAAAACTAATAAGGTATATGCGATAAAACAAATTAAAAAATCAGAGTTGGATAATAAAAAGCTGTTAGAGCATGCTGCTAAATAGGTGTAAATCATGTATAAGTTGAATCATCCCAGTATAATCAAACTTTACAATCACTTTTAAGATGAAATTTACATTTATTTAATTCTCTAATACGCAGCTAATGGGCACCTTTACGGTTTCCTGAAGTCGCAGCCCGACAAGCAATTCGCAGAGAAAACTGCTTCTGAGTATATTAGGCAGATCACAGAAGGAATCAAATAAATACATAGTAAGAAGATAATGCACAGGGATCTCAAATTATAGAATATACTGGTTGACGAAAATAACAACATGAAAATTGCTGACTTCGGATGGTCACAGTTTGTGTAGCCTGAAAAGCGAACAACATATTGTGGGACATTAGACTACTTAGCTCCAGAAATGATTTAAAAAGGCCACAAGCATGACTAGAGAGTAGACATCTGGTCAATTGGAGTGCTGATTTACTAACTATGTACTGGAGCGAGTCCCTTCAGTTGCAACCTCACTGGAAACGACATAAACATCGATAATGTAAAACGAAATATTAAAAATGTAATATATGATATTCCCAAAACATTATCCACAGAATGCAGCGATATTCTAACAAACATATTGAAAAAAGACCCACAGCAACGCATCTCGATATAGAAAATACTCAGCCACCCTTGGATCGACAATAACATATAGAAAAATAATAAATACGGGAATTGGATGTAATCATTAACCAAGTAAATGAAATAGATGTTCCCATAATAAACTGTCAATCAGAACTCCAATAATTATTTTACCAAATAGGAGATATACCAGTATACGAGGCCAGATTCCATTATAAATTTGAAGCCCAAAAAGAAGAAATAATAATTGGGGACTTCAACGGAATTAAAAAAATAAAAAGCGATAAGCATAAAACAAATGCCTCAGCAATTAGGACAGAGCACCAGCACATTCGAATTAAAAAAACTGTCCTAACTCTAACTAAAAGTAGCCTAGCTATAAATACAACATAAGAAGGACCAGGAGATCATAGGAAAGCTACAACATTAATTGATAGAAAATAAAAATCGAATTAATGATCATAAGGAGTGTAAGAATCAGATCAAATAACTGATGGAACAAATCTTGCAGCAGAATAAGGCAATGGAGCAGATGAATTGGAAACTCATGGAGAGTGAGAAGAAGGTGCTCCAGTTATAAAAAAACAAAAAATGAACTTAATAATATTTATTTTACTCATTTTATTATTGAATCACTCAAATAGCTGTTTCATTTACTGCATATATCTATTTTTGCTAGTCTCTGCATCCATTTATTTACTTTCTTCTGCTTTTTTTCTCTCTTATTTCCTTTTTCGTAACTACTGTCCAGACAAAAGAAAGATGCTATCCACAAACTCTACTAATTACTTATTTTCCTTGTTCCCTCTTTATTTTATTAAGCTCATCCACATTATTTTTGCACTTCCTGCACTTTCGAACTAGTTTTATTTCCTTTTTCCGATATTTTCTTTACTTTATAAGTATTTATTTAATTTTTTTTCGTATTATCTTATCCGGCTATTCTTTATCAAATCTCCAAACTCATTGATCATATTTGAAACAGTGACTATTTGTGATTTGCTTAGCAATATTACATCGTAGTTAACAATCTATTCTATATATGTGATAGCAAGCTCTCTTATTGCAGGACTTGTGACTCTAATTCGATCTGTGGAAGATATTCCTGCATTAATGAGATGCCTTATCTTTTAAATAGATTCTAAATGAGTAATCACTTCATTGAATTTGCTATTTTTTTGATTTTATTAAATAATGTTACGATTATTGTTCTTGTTTGTATACATTCTGGATACTAGCTTCTCTTGTTCTATCTTTAGCTCCCTGAGATCTGCAACTTTCTATAAATTTTATTAGATATACCTCTTATTTTAATCTACTTTCTTCGTTTCCATGCTGGCACTGGCAC
>ERZ724506.690-NODE-690-length-11745-cov-6.389307_pt1 | contig 11745 bp, 4 predicted proteins | sample MGYA00376039_ERZ724506 | MGnify/ENA primary metagenome ERZ724506 (study PRJEB28724, sample SAMN07190887) | wastewater metagenome | isolation source: effluent of sewage treatment plant in Hong Hong | place: USA: Christiansburg, Virginia | collected 2016-03-01 ... | reverse complement strand
TTTCAGAGTATATATGAACGACAGAGTTAAAATTATTGCAAATGATTAAAGTAATTCTACCTCTCCATCTGATGTTAGTTTCAACGAGAATGAAAGATTGATTGTAAAGGCTAATAAGAATGAAATTGGCAAAAATCCAGTAAACACAGTCTTTGATGCAAAGAGACCAATTGGAAGAAAATTCCATGATGATGTTTTTCAGTAAGAAATAAAACAAAGCTCATTCATGGTAATTTTCGGAGCTAAGGGAAAGCTAATCATCTAGGTCCACTTCACAGGCAAGACTGAGACTGTTCATATAGAAGAAATATCATTAATCGTTTTAGGAAAAACGAAGAGCCTAGTTGAGGACTATCTAGGTATGATTTTTAAAGATGTACTTGCTACTGTCACAGCTTATTTCAATGGGTCTCAAAGACAAGCCACTAAAGATGCTGGTGCCAATACTTGACTCAATGTCTTAGGTATTATCAATGAGCCGACAGCTGTTGCTACTGATGTTGTTTATGGGTTGGATAAGGATGCTAAGGAGAAAAAGCTCATTCTTATTCTATATCTTGATTATGCTACTTTTAATGACTTTTTGTTGTCCATTGATAATGGTTTCTTTGAGGTCAAAGCCTCTTCAGGAAACACTCATTTAGGAGAAGAGGATTTCCATAACGGGCTCATCAACTTCTGTTTCTAATAATTCTAATAGACTAAAGGAGTTTAAGTTAATAGTGACAAGAAGATTCTTAGAGGACCTATTTTTCACTTTAACAAATTATCTAAGACGCCAAAGTCAGCAAGAGTCAAACTCACGATATTGTTCATATTGGGGGAGTTTTTAAAATTCCATCCAATCATCAAAGAGTTGTTGACAAACTTTTTCAATGGAAAGCCTTTGAGCAAGTCTATTAACCTAGGAGAAGCTATTGCCTGTAATGCTACTATTCAAGATGTTGTTTTAAATAAAGAAGAAGAAGAAGTTTTTGACAATGTTCTTTAGTTGAGTGCTACTCCATTTTCTTTGGAAATTTTGACTGATGGAGGATTCATAATCAAGATCATAGAAAAGAACACAGATATTCTAGCTAAGAGGACTTAGATCTTTACTATCTTTACTGATAGCCAGCCAGGTGTCTAGATTAAGATCTCATTGGATCTGAATACCAATGGTATTTTTACAGCTACTGCTTTGGACAATGGTACAACAAAGACTTCAAACATCACCATATCAAATAAGAACAGAAGACATTCAAAAGAAGAAATTGAGAGACTTATTAAAGAGGCTGAGAAGGACAAGGTGGCTAATGAGCAGAGAAGGTATCAACTTGAGGCTAGAAATAATTAAGAGTAATTTGTATAATAGGCTGATCGTATACTCAAGGATGAAAAGGTCAAAGACAAGTTGTCTTAATCAGATCTTGAATCAGTTAGAAGCAGTAAAGGCACTGAGATCTATTAGTCACTTGTCTCAAATCCAAATGCTTCTAATTACGAATATGATTTCAAAAGAACTGGGGATGAGAAATTATTCCATCTAATTTTATAGAAGATTTAAGAATAAGATTAGGAAATCTGGGGCGATGAGACATAAGCTAAAGATGATTCTCAAAACAAATCCGGTATCAAAGTTATTGATTAAGTTATAAGTATATATTATTTAATATAGATCAGGTTGATAACTTAATAACTAAATATAGTAAGCGAATTTAAATTAAGATTTTTAGTTTGAAGAATATTGCTTTAATAATAATAATATTTATATACAATGCTGTATATAAATAATGAAAAAGATCTTTAAAATGCAATTGGCTTTAAAAAATACTATGGCTTTTCTCCTGCAACAAACCTACTTAAATTTTAATTACAAAATGAAAATTAATAAATTAACAAGAATAGCATCATGTATCTAGTTGACTCCAAAGACTTAAGACATATATTGATAACAATATAGTTAAATATATACACAAAAATGAAGTTTATTATATATGAAAATGATGCTAATAATATTTTGAGAAGTATTATATTAATAACAGTTATTTAAGATGATAGTTTAAGTATAGAATAAAAGACTTAATATTTTCTAGATATTTTTATGAACTATAGAATAACTGAAAACTCTTAATAGTATTTGCTATCTTTATTAAAGGCAATTGAGAATGATATTTTAGATCTTAAATAATGCTGTAAAGGAATTTTTAATTTAAATAAGCTAACTTATAAAGAGAGAGAAAATTTAGTTGAAAGACTGTAGATTTGGTTAGCATTATTAAAGCAAGATGACTAAATTTAATTTTAATAATTATTTGATAACAGACTTTGATTTCTATATAAAGATAAATTCAATTATAAATAAGGACTTATTGATGCAGATTTTACTTGGGGTCTAAAGCAAACAAAATTTGATAAGATAAATATTATCTAGAATAATAAATAAATACTTTAAGAAAACAACTAAGAGACTTTGGTTATTAGAAAATGGGAATATGAAAATTTTAGAGACTTTGGAGTAGCCTATGCCGTTGACTCTGACGAAAATAAAAATAACTAATACAATGTGACCATGATAGATTATCAGCCCGGCTACACTAAAAATAGTAAAGATCCTTGTTTGGTTCTGGGTTTTTGGGGTGACATAACTATTGGACCTTTTTATACTTTTGGTCTGAATGTCAAAGATGAGAAAAAATATTAAGAAATGTATTTAAAGAACAATGATGACTATTATTACTACTCAGAAAAATTTATAGAAAAATAAGTGTAGGAGATTATTAAAGAGTTAGAGGGATATTTTAAATCAAATTAGAACTCAATTAAAATAGATGTTTATTTTTTAAGTGAGAAAATAAAAAATATAAAATTTGATAAAACCTTTAATTAACAAATTGTATATTATTCATATGATTTTTATATATAGAGTGAATAGATTATTAAGCAAGATATAATAACACAAAATTGTTAAAATAATATATACTATTTTGAAACCCCATATTGTTATATAGTTTTAGAACTCAAGCAAAGACAATTTCTAATATAAAGCATGTAAAATGATCTCTGTTAATACTTAGACATAATTTAAGACATCTAAACGCATTTAGTATTCAAAACAAAATAATTTAATATATAAATAAATAAAATTATAATGAACCCCATTACATAATAAATACAAGACTATAATATACACCAGTAAAATGAGTAGACATAATTTTTAGAGAATCTTGCTTATGGCGACACAGATAGACTTATTCAAGAAGTTGGTCCAGAGCTTGCAATGACTTTGATTTAGAAAATAATTGTTAAACACATGACCTTTAATAAATTCAGCTTATTAAACGAGAGAAACTAAACCGGTAAGAATATTAGGACTCTGTTTATGAAGGCAGATAGAATCAACATGATGGACTATAAAATACAATTTCTAAAAGGCATGTATTATTTCTATAAAGAAGAGACAGAAAAATCTTTGCTTCAATTTGAGAGTGGAGAAAAAATCAGTCAAGATAAGCAACTATATTACATAGGCAAAGCTATTGTAGAGTTTAGTAATAAAAATTACAAGCTATCTGTTGGCCATTTGTAAAAAAGTCTTTCTGATAAAAAAAGTAACTCAGGTTTTATTTACTATCTTTTGGCTTTAAATTATTATAAGCTTCAATAGTATCAGATTTCCAAAGAGATATTATTATATTTACTATAAACCAATAAGTATTAACAGTAAAAAATATACTCTTTATTGGCCTATTGTTGTTTTGCTTTGCAGAACTATGAAGAATTTAGATATTATCTATAATAAGGATTTATGGTATAAAAAGAGAAGACAAATGATATTAATATACTTGTGTCTTTGCTAGAGTACTACAGCTACTAAGCAAGTTACTAATGATGCGAAACTCTTAAAAAATTAATAGATGATTAGTTAAGAGTATAGTTTAAAGAAAATGAAGAAGATTTGCCTAAGCCACTAAAATACTAACTAGAAAAACTAAAGTCGAATGTTGATTACATAGAAGCTAGTATTATACACAGGTGATGCTTCAATGCAACAACAGTTGATAGCTTATTGGCCAAGTATAGTGAGTCATATTAAAAGAATAATAAGAATCTTTGCTCACTTTTAGAGATAGCAAAATTAAAAATGTTCCAAAAAGACTTTAAATAAGCATGAGTTAATTTTGAGCAGATTTTAAATGAGAGCTCATAATCAAAAGCCTAAGAAGTATACAAGTATTATCCACGAGTGTTACTAAGGCTAAATGAGAATGGACTGGCTGAGAAATATTTTAACAAAGCTTTAGGAATTTATCCAAATAATATAAGACTTAAGATATAGTATTGTTCATATTTGGAGACCCATGATAAAAAGCAAGCTCTTAAATATTATCTAGAGATTTATGAGTAAATAATACAACATGAAAATGACTATTTAAATTACTCTTTGGAATTATTTAACAACATGTCTATTATATTTTCTGAGTTTAATGAACTTTACAAAGCAGAAGAGTGTTTATGAGTGGCTAAAATACTGCTTGATCAGAAAGAGGAGAAAATCAATAAAAATGCTTACTAGTATTTAGGTTGTACTCTTTAGTTTAATTATAGTTATTTGCTTAGCTAAAAAGGCTTGATAACTTAGTCCTAATAAATTCTAGTTGATTTACTTTGCTAACACACTACTTATCTTGTTGGATATTATTGACTAGCTCAGTATTACTAGAAAGAAAACTAATTTGATTTGGTATACAATACACTAAATAAGGCCCTAGTTATAGCGTATTAGAATCCCTAAGTTTTGAACATAAATTAGGCTTTAGAAATATATTGTCATTTTTGTGTATTAAATAAAGACTTTGACAAAATGAATTAATTATTTCAAAGCTTAAAGACAGGAAAAGAGAATCTTTAATTAAGAAAAACCTTTACGATTTACTAGTATATTAAAGATACTTAGGACAAGAGCAAAGAACAGAAAAAATTCATTGAACAAATGGCCTTAATTTTAAACCAAGTTCTTCAACAAAATCCCAAGTCAAGCCAGGCTGCCTCATAAGTAGCTTGGATATTAGAGACGAAACTAAAATTAGAAGAGGGTTTTCAGATCTATAACTAGATGTCTGACTTATCAATTTAATGTTCAGAGAGCTGCAAAAACTAAGCCATATTTCAATACTATAATAACGACATATACAAAGCTTAAGCCATTCTTGAAACCAACTTGCATTATTTTTAGAGAAAAAAATCCAAGTTTTATTAAGTACTTTTAATACAACAAGAAAAGTTTAATCAAGCAATATAAAATGCAAAATATTGATTACTACAGTGTCCATAAATAGAGAATGTGTTTCACTTTTACAGTGTTCTTAATGAAAGCTCTTAAAGATTATTTAAACAAGACAAGATTGATTATCATTTACTAGAGGAGTCCAAGCGAAGCTTGGAGATTTGCTCAGGTGGCTTCTAGTTTATTAAGCAGCAACTCTCTGATGATATTTATAAGATGCTAAGCAAGGATATAAACAAAGAGTATTTAGTTAAGAAAAAGCTGTAAAGAATATGATCTTAATGTGACTCATAGATTTTCTACTTAAAAGAAAACAGCTAATATTTTTAGCAAAAAATTGAGAAATAATAAATTTTTTTGAATGAGATGAAAAAATCCCAAATCCAAAGATGATACTAGACTGAGAAGATAAAAAAGAAAGAAGAGATGTCATGAATAAAACAGATATAATAGTAAGAGTTAAGGTAGTAAGAGCTTGAGAATAAGGCCTCGTAAAATAATCAAAATTTAGACTAGTTTAAAATTGAATGGGGCACCATTGATAAGGAGAAAGAAGATAGAAAGAAAAGCAAAAAAATAGACAAGCTCATATAAGAGAATGAAGAGCTTTAACAACAGACTAAAAAAAAACACAAATCAATCAAAGAACAAAAAATAAATTCAGAAGATGAATAAATTATTAAGAATGAAATTGATTCTTAGTCTGATGAGATTTCTTATACAGAATCATATTCAGATGCATCATCGGAGTAAAACTGAATTAAAGAAGAGGAGTAACCAAGCAATAGTCTTTAGTAAATACAAGATGAAGAGTTAGATCAAGTCTTGGACATGGACACAAAAAAAAGAAAAAAAATTAAACTCGAAATAGATTAAATAATATTTATAATGAATGATGCTATTGGAGATGAATAGCTCAAATAATTAGTTATAGAGAGAACAAATCGAAAAATATTATTAGTAAAGAATCTTCCAATGAAAATAAAATCAGAAGAAATTTTTGATCTCTTTGGACAATATGGAGCTATTAGACAAATTAGAGTAGGAAAGAGTATTGCTATGCGAGGCACCGCAGTGGTGGTATATTACAACCAATAAGAAGCATGAAAATGCATGGAGACTCTCACTGGCTTCAAATACAAAGGACGATTTTTGAGTCTTATTTATTTCAATGCTGAGAGAAAAACAGAAAGCAAAAATACAGAATAATAAATTGACTATTTTATAATGGAAGCTTCAGATAATGAGACGCTTTATTTAAGCAACTTGTAGCAAAAGCTTAATTCCGAAGGTACTATAAGAAGAGCTCAAAATCAACTTGACAATACTATGTTCTGCTTATGGAGATATATTGTAAGTTAAAGTTAAGAAAAATGCCAAAATGAAGGGCCAGGCATTTGTAGTGTTCTCCAATATATAGTAAGCTAAACAAGCATTATTAAACCTTAATGGAACAATGTTCTTTGGCTAGCCGATCAAGGCTGTCTTTGCTTGACAAAAGAGTGACATTATATTGTTTAGTAAGAAGGACTTTAATTTATAGAACTTTATGTAGAAGTATGTTTAAAGACACTGAGGACAAGGAGTAATGGATTACTATAAGACTAAAGAACAGATAAAATAGAGTGTTTTATACGTGAGTGGTTTTCCATAAGAAACTAAAGAGATTTTTCTGGAATACATTTTTTGATAATTTTCAGGATTTTAAAGACTTGAATATGAAGATTAAAGTTGATTGAAAATAAGAGTGACTTTCTAAGAGGCTTTTTAGGCTAATATTGCTAAGGAGGCTTTAAATAGGTTCCAAATAGAAACAGGCTATTTTCTTGTCATAGAGGATCGGGATTAAAATTAATTCTAAAAAATTATAAAATTAATGAAAAATTTGGCTGTTGTGACTAAAAGTAAAAGCCATCATGTTCTTATCGCTAACTCTGTTATTTTTGTTGCTTAGAAACTGCTCTTTGATTTTCTCTGTTGGAAATATTATTCTTTAATTGCTCCTGGTTTTGTTCTGTGTGTTTTCTTTGTGGCTTATATTTGAGATATTTTACTGAATTATTTAAGGCTGTTTTTTAAGACATTTTTCTTAAATTGATTTTATAGACTACTAACCTTTCTGGTAGTAATGCTACAAATTACTAAGGCTCTGTGTTTGTCAGTGAACTGGTCTATATGGTCCATTATATAATTGATTATTTGTAGCATTTTTTTAGTCCCAATTCCGTTTATTTAAAATGTTTTATCCTTAATTTAATTGCTATTTTCCATAGTCAAGATCTTGAACAGACTTTGCATTATTTTTATAGAAATTACTTGCAGTTTTGAACATTTTTATTTTGGCAGCTTTATCAAACATTGGGTCAATAGTAATTATGTTTCTTTTCCCAATTGATGATACTCTCAAATGGCAGATCTAAATCTCATTATTAGTTTTGGGATTTTAAGCACTTCAAATTTTATTGTTCAAATTTAAAACGTTTTCAGCCTTTTAATGCACATTATTTTAAGTTAAATTTAAATCAATTTGTGGAAATTTATTTCAATAAATATTGTCTTTGGATCAGTTATCATTTGAGTAGTATCAATTAGGCCTTATTTATTATCTTGTTTGGATTGAGACTGCTTTAATATAATGATTTTGGTTACTAGAGTATTATTATTCGCTTTGAAAGTTTTTTTGGCTTATAATTGTTTATAAATTGTTACTTATTTTATTTGAGTTATTATAGTATATCTACTGTAGGATATGGAGTCTTGGATTTGTGTTTCGGATTTTAAAAAACCGATCACCGGGCTGAATTTTCTACAAATTCATTATAAGATATAATAATTTAAATAAATAATGGATTTAAATGAGTCAATAAGATCTTTGGAGATAAAAGAAATATAATAAGATAATTTAAATGTAAACAATGAAAAAAATACTGGGAATAAAATGTCTATATAATAATTATAAGATAAGATAATAGAGCTGCAAAGCATTCAGGATGACTGAGGAGTCTGAGAGGTAATTTAAGAAGATTATCAACTAGTACTAATAGGATATATATCATAGTGATTTGACTATTGAGTTCATTGAGAAGTATTTCAAGAAGGAAAATCCATAACAGTATAAGGAAATATAAAAAAATATTGTTGAAGGAATAAAGAATAATTTACCTTTTGAAAGAGAGTTTATTACTACTAAAGAAATTATGAACCAATGTAAAATAGCTAAGAAATAATTTGATATTTAGTAATTAAAAGCTTAAAAATAACTATAAAAATCCTACCATGATAAAGAAGTTGACTCTTCAGGTTTATTAAGATAGAATGTTGAAGTAAGTGAGTTTTTTGAATAATAAAAAGAGCTCCTAAAAAACAAGTAAAATAATTAAATTATTAATATTTAAGATAAATAAGAGTAGCTATTAAACAGCTAAGAGTTATTTAGAAAACTATTATAGAAGAATACAATATTGGCAAAGCATGAGTTGTTTTAAGATGAATTAGAATTCTATTAATAATAATTGGATGATTTAGAGGTAAAGTAAAATGAAAATAAAGACTATCTAAATGGCATAAAAGAAAAAGTATAACTTTATGAATAAGAAATAGAAGAAAATGAGATGGTTTAAAATAAGAAAACAAATGAGGCTTTAAAAATCGCTGATCATATTATGATATAATAGAAAGGATATTAATAAAATTATGCATAAGAGTTGTAAATATAAGAAGATAACCAAAAAGATAATAGATAAATAGAAGAGAAGTAAAAATATTTAGAACAAATATAAGAACAAAATAAATAATTATTAATCTAATTTAATGAGTTGGAAATAAAACTAGAATAAAAAGATAAAGAATACGAAAAATATAAAGACTAAATACTTGAAAATAATAACCAACTACAAATTAAGTTGCAGTAAAAAGAGGATTAAAATTAAGAATAGAATGAAGATGATTTTAAAGTATTTGACTATTTACAATAATAGACCTTGAAAGTATAAAAACTTTACCAATAGTTATAAGAAGAATATAATAACAACCTATTAATTATAGAGAAACAAAATTAAGATGAGGAACATTTAAAATTCTTACTCAAATAATAATAGAATCAAAATTCTTAAAAAACTTAAGATTTTTTTTCCAAATAAAAATAGAGAATAGAAGCTAAAGTACTAGAACTCCATAAAGAAATTTAATCTTTAGAACAGCAAGCCAACATTTAGAAATAAGATAAAGACCAGCTCCAAGAGGAGGTATAATGAAGCTACAAGAATATAATTAGCTATCACGACTTTGATCAGTATTCCTTAACAGAAATACAATAATAATTTTATAATTTAATGACCCTTTAAATTGTATAACTTGATTGTTATGGCTGACAAGTATCCAAGGACAAGGCGAGTAGTCAAACAAGATCATGTTCCTCAATTAACCAAGAAAACATCAGAAGAAATAAGTCAATAAAAATTGTTTCAAATAGCAAAATAATGCAGTAACAAAATCAAGATGAATTTCAGATGATTTAAAATCTCAGCAAGATGGCGAACATGATGTCTGCTTTGTACTATCATAGAACATGAGTATCAATACAATTACTTAAAGGTATGAGAATTTATGATAATCCTTAGGATGAAATCAAAGAGCTATAGATCTAATAGGAATAAAAATTATTAGAGTGGATTTAAAATGATAAACTCAATGTTATTAAGGAGCAAAAAAAACAGCCAAAAAACATCATGGAAATTAAAGATGATTATTTCTACTACCTAGTATCGAAACAAATAAGAATATATTAGTATGAGATATTTATTTAGTGCTTGACTCACAATACCTTAGTCTGTCTACCAACTGGCTTAGGAAAGACGTTTATATCTCTAAATGTTATTCTTAATTTTCATTATTGGTTTCCTGAATAGCAAATATTCTTTTTGGCACCAACAAAGCCATTAGTAAAATAGTAGTATGAGTGTATAGAATGAATGTCTTAGATAGACTTAATGAAAATTGTTTTGCTCAACGGAGAGGTCAAACAAGAGGATAGACAGCTACAATATAAATACAAGAGCATATTCTTTATGACCCCATAAACCTTAGAGAACGATCTCAAACTTAGCTTGGTTGATGTGAACAGATTTTGTTTAATAATTTTTGATGAGGCTCATTGATCAAATGGAGGCTATGCTTATGTAAATGTAGCTAAGACTGTTCTGGGTAAAAATCAAAGATGCAGAGTGGTTGCTTTGAGTGCTTCACCTGGAAAGAACATAAAAGAAGTGTAGTAATTAGTCAAGAATCTTTATATAAACAAAATAGAAGTAAGGTCTAATAAGTAAGAGGATATTAGAAAATATCAAAAGAAAACAGTTGTGGCTGAAATAGTAGTCAGTAGCACTGAAGAACTTGAGCTAATCCAACAGGCTTATTAGAAATATATTGAGAAATTGTTTGCCTATCTAGGAGAGAGATCCAGTCAAGCTTCTTAAAGAAATTTCATCAAAAGAAAGATGAATAAGATAAACTATAAGACTTTATAGAAACTTTAGAAATTGAATAATAAATTTATTTCATAAGAATAGCAATAAATACTTAAGCTGTTATACAAGTTAGTATATATGAGAAACTATTTGGACTATCAAAGCTTTGGCACATTTTATCAGAGTCTATTAGAGGTTTAAACTATTATAGAAAATATTGTTAAGGACAACGAAATCCAAGATGATCAAATATCTATCCAAAAAGTAATTCAGTTATTAGAAAAGGAATATCTTTAGAACAAAAAGGAACATCCCAAAATGCTAAAATTAAACGAAGTTATATTTAATTTTTAAGAGAACATTAAAAAATCTAATTAGAATCCAAACTCAAAAACAATAATCTTTACTCAAAACTGTGAGAGTGCTTTGTAAATAAAAAACTATCTTGCTTGGGGAGGCTTCAATAAAGCATAGATTTTTGTTGGCTAGAAATTCCAAGGTGACATTGAACAAGCTGACCAAAATGTTATTAGAAAAGAAGGCATTGGTCTTTAAATGAATCAAAAAATTCAAGCTGAGATATTAAGAGACTTTAAAAACAATAAATATAATATATTAATCTCAACTTGTGTTGGCGAAGAAGGACTTGATATTGGAGAAGTTGATCTTATTATTTGCTATGACTCTGGTCTAAGCCCAATAAGAATTACACAGAGATTTGGAAGAACTGGAAGAAAGAGAGATGGCTGTGTGTGTCTCATACTAACTAATTAAGAGTTCTTAAAATACAAAAGAACTGAGAAAAAGATGGAGAAGATCTTCAATAAGCTTTCCTAATAGCCATTAAAAGATATAAAATTTTATTAATAAGCAGCTGCATTGGGACATAAACAAAAAGAAGAACTAGACATGAAAATACTTAAATAAATTTTATATAAATTTTGATGCATATTATAATAGGATATTTTTGTATATATTTATATGGGGTTTGGGGTTTGGGGTTTGGGGTTTGGG
>ERZ724506.689-NODE-689-length-11789-cov-3.199335_pt1 | contig 11789 bp, 5 predicted proteins | sample MGYA00376039_ERZ724506 | MGnify/ENA primary metagenome ERZ724506 (study PRJEB28724, sample SAMN07190887) | wastewater metagenome | isolation source: effluent of sewage treatment plant in Hong Hong | place: USA: Christiansburg, Virginia | collected 2016-03-01 ... | reverse complement strand
TGATTTGCTACGAAAAAAAGCCCAGAAAACTTAGGTTTGCATTGCCAGAAATTTGTGTCTACGAGAATCATGAGCCTGTACAACTTTACTCTAAAAAACTAGAGACCTCGGCTATTAAATAAATACATGATAAAACTAAAATGCATATGTTTGAGATCATTCAGTATTTCTTTTAAGGATTTGTCTATCATAATCCTGACCCGACTAAAAAGAGCTATAAAAAAAGAGGATCATCATTTTCATCAGGCGGGTCAATTGAAAAATATAGGAATTAGTGCGTAGTCATTGCGAAATATCAAAACAATAACTTTAATATGTTGACTTTGGCACAGATGGAATGGCTCTTCAAATCCAGATATAAGAGTATGAGAGATGGACTCCTTTATCTACAAACATTAGTTTGTACAAAAGATTATAAATAAATTCGAATAAACTTAAACTTAAAGGAGCATGTAGGCACAGACATATATGAAAGGGCAAGAACCGAAGTGAAAATACTTCATGAATAACTAAAAAGCTCTGACTTGGACTATTTTTCAGAACAGTAAGAGATAAAATTTTAAAACGAACTTAAATAAAAGAGTATGAAGTCATATTTCTAGTACTTGACATTAAAAATGGTGTTGGCTGTCTCCAAATACGAGCAAAATACGATCTCTGAGGGTATTTTTAAATATGTCCATAATAAAAGCGTTGGATATTTAATTGATGTAAGAGTCACGAAACTTTAATCCAGCGAATTCTTTTGGGCTACTGCTGCCATGAAAGCCTTTTAATATCGACTGTCTAGAAGAATGAGTATGATGGATGCAGGCTCGACTTATCAGCCAAATGCCAGTTTCAGATATTTTGGCTCAAAGGCAGCAGATCTATCTGTATGGCTTGAAAAGAGTACATAAAATTAATGGGACGAGATGAAAATTATACGGACAAGGTTGTAGCGCCTGGAGAAAGAGAAGAAGTCTTTAATATAGTCTCAATCAGCAACATAAACTTCAAGTGTCAACAAATCTTTTAAAATCAGAAGCTACTTAAAACATTGAAAATGTTACTCTCTAAAGTTTTATTTACTATTTTAAATAAATTATTTAATTAAAACAATTCTATTGATATTAATCATTTTTTCTTAGACTTATCAACGGAAAGTTTTTACTCAAAATATCGCCAAGCAACGCTAAATATTATTCCTTGCAGACCATTTGTCAAGAGCTTTGTTTTTAGCCCTCTAAAAAGAAGTCCTGTATATCCATCCTTGGATACCACTTCATTAAAAGCCTACTTATAAGTTATCTGCTTTTACGAGGTCTGTTTCATAGTTTTTAATACTCGGATAGAATTTGATACGGTATCTGAAACCATTGTGCAACAGAAACCAATAAACGCACCCCTAAGTAGGGCCATTTCGAAATGCTATTTAAAACTATATTTTGGAAGATAAAAGTCCATATAATTATTGGTCACAAACCAAGGATAGTGGCCTACCATTGTTGCTGTTGCTGAAGCGATTCCACCCTGATAAAAGGCTTTTATTCCATTGGAATGATATTTTTCGAACAACATTTTCAGTCCATTTTGTCCATGAACTTGTTTGGAAGTTTTCCATGCATCAATCGGCAATGTTGAAAGCCTCCATAATCCTGCGAGCACTGAACCTAATGATGTTTGGACAAAAATTGGAAGACTTGTGAGATTGTTTGATTGAAAAATATTTCTTCCAAGCATATTCGCAGCTGTATCTCCAAATCTGGCAATAGGTCCTATGATGAGAGCTGGGATAACTCCTCTATAGAATCTTGCAATTCCTCCCTCCGAGTACAGTTTGCTGAGCGTGGGTAAAAAACTGCCTCCATTTTTAAACTGATAGTTCATGGTTGTTCTCATCCACATTAAGGAGACAACTTGAATAGTCATAGCAGATGCCCCAGCAGTGCCAGATTTAATAGACTTCTCTAATACTTCTTTGAGATTGATCCCCATTAGCCGATATAATAATAATAATTTCTGATATGTTTGATTTCATTTTTATTTCTGAAATTTCCTGATACTTAATAATAAAAACTCTAGATTTCTATTTCTATTAATTATTTTTTTTCTTTATTGTTTTATTTGTGAAACTTTATTTGTTATCCAAAGTCTCATAATAATTATATTGCTCCCTTAACTAAAAACAATCATTCAAATATGAAAAGTTAAAAAAGACATCGTACTGATCAAGATATCGATAAGGAGTTAGATAAAATGTTGTTTTTAGCAGCCTAGTAAAGATTGTTGCCTAAAATAATTTATGAGTATTCTTATCAGCATAATTCTCCTAAGTTTGCCAATAAGTATCGTGAATCCGTTAAATAAATTTATACGTACGTATCCTTTAAGTCAGAAAATAGACAACGAGTCCTCTCAGGTATAACGAATAATAAGCAAAAACTCATCGTGAGAAATTTCGATAAAAGATATAAAAGCTCATAAACAACCAACTGCCCATAGAATACCTAAAGCCAATGAAGGTAAATGGGAAATATATAATGACTTACAAAGATCAACCGTTAGAGAAAGTTCACTACTAAACAATGCGTAACTTTTATTTAATTTTAGCATAATGTGCCATATTTAATGATTTTTGTGAAAAAAAATTTAAGACTGAGTACTCAGAAATTTTTGATGATAAGCTCGAATACAAGTACCAACAAATGTTTAATCCAATCAAGAAAGAGCAGTTTGTTAGAAGTAAAACAAAACCAAATTAATAAATCAGCTCTAAAAAGGTTTCCTTTAAAAAGCCTCCAAGCACGACTGATATCGCAATAGTCAAATAAATTCCTTCTGTCTCTCCTATCTCATTTCCCAAAATTAGTTCGAGATCTCAATTTGAATTAAAAAAATTAACTGTTCCTCTCCAAAGCAATAAAAAGAAGCCAAAGAGGCCAAAAAATATAAATTAATAGGAGCTAATACTGCAGGTGATGAAGAAAATAGGAGGATTTTCTACTGTTTCTACAGCTACAATATCTGTGACAAAATAAAGTATCCAAAAATATTTGAAGTAGTTTTACCCTCGCCCTCATCGCATCATTGACTTTCTCTAGTTTAAGGATGTGGAGAACTTTTCATCTTATTCGAAAGTTCCCCAGAATCTAAAGTATATGCCAAACTAACATATATATTTTATGTGTTTCCTGTTCTATGACAGCAACAATGATGGGTATATATGTAGCAATGATCTCCTGAGACTTGAGGAATTGTGTAAAAAGGCACCTTTACTCCTGGAAGATCACTAAATAATAAGGTCAGGGGCTTCAAAAGTGAAGTATGAAAACATCCTCACATATCAAGATCTGTACAGATTATCATAAGTGACCTAATCGACATATTTTAATTGGTGCAAAAAATAAGAAGAGAAGAATGAATAAAACCCATAGGCAGACTCCCATAATGAGGAGTTGAAGGACTACTTTAACAATTTAAATCGCAAAAAGGTGCAGATCCATTACGAAGGATTCAGAAAACTATACGGAAATTAAAAGCCCTTCCTCTGGTATGACATCGTGTACAGAATCAGTGGAGTAAAATATGAAGGATTAAAATACTAATGAATTTATTTGATATTCGACTATTATATTTAATCAGTAAAGCATCAGAAAGAGTAATACTTTCGTATTGATTAGAAAAGAATTATAATGATAATTTAATAATTTGAATAAAAATAAAAAAATAATGCAGTGCCCTATCTGCTTAGGAACTCCCGAAGTACCCATCACCCTAAACTGCTGTAAAAATATTTACTGCTAATCATGCATATAAAAATGGAACAAAGTCAGGACAGTTTGTCCCCTTTGTTGCACCTCCACAAGCAAAGGAGAATAATAAGTAAATAAACTTAAAACTGTTGAGGGGAATTAAAACTTCGATGATGGATTTCTGATGCTGGAGACCGAAATGAAGGAGATCACAACAAGAGTAGGGCACTTAAACTAAAAGATCGTCCACCGCAAAGAAGAATCAAAGAAAATCAAATCAAGTTTGTCTGTATCTCTAGTCTCATATCTAATTGAGCAGATGGAGAAGATAAAATTATTCTAATCTCTGATGCATGAGCAATTCCTGCTCCACAACCGAGCTACTACCGTCTAATACATGCAACTGATTGCGTATGAGATTTTGACAACGTAAAAAAATATGGAGAATAATTACGTGGAGATTGATGAGGATTTCGATTATTAGTATGAGGATGAACTGTACATGGATGAGTTTGCCTAAGAATATGAAGAATATGATTATTATGAGTAATCAATCAATAAGAAAGCACAATACAAATCGAAGAAGAAGGCAGGCGGTGGGATCATTGACACGAAGAATAAACCAGTTAACATAAAATGATTAATTATATTTAAACGAAACCTAATTGATACAATTAGATTAAAATATCAAGTAAAGCAGACCCTCATGGTGATGACACTCATTGGAATAAAATAACAAGATGGATATGTTGCATAAAATGAAGTCAACTCAACATATTATATTTTTATGTATTTCATATTTGTTGTAAATTATATAATTGATTCATGATAACCAGGTCACCTATTCTTAAGACAGCTTCAATTCTTACCTCGAGATACGCTTCTAAATTCGGCGGTGGTGTCCACAATAAGGCCTTCCTTGACCCCAGAAAACATATTGGAATGTACAAATACGAGACACCATACTTTTATGAAGAATATTGGCAAACAGGATTTTATCCTTAAACATTTGTTAAGACAAGTAGGCCCTCAGCTGCTTATCAACCTAAAGTCGAGTAGGCTTTGCTCAAATCTCTCAATACGAAATATGTAATCATTGATTAAAAAAGAACACAAATTTCAAAATCGAGGATATCGCCTAAGAAAGAATCGACAGATTTTTCACAAAAGTACTCAAGTCAGGAGAGAGCTCAGTCTAATTTTTCAACAACTTAAATAACAAACTGGCTAAATAGATCATCGTAAAGTAGAGCAGATGGACATGGCTAAAATAACAATAACGCAGAGCTATTATGGGCAGTGAAATTATTTCATATATGGAAATCAATACATTCGCATAATATTTATAAGGCTATAACTTCATGATTGAACAACTCGTCGTCATTTCCAACTTCGGATTGTCAAACATTCCCCAGGAACCTACCGCCCAGTAAAAACAACTCCATAGAGAACTAAACAATGTAGTGGAAGGAATTCCTGAACTTAGAGACACATCAAGACCTGAAAATAACAATGTGGTGAACAGATTGTTGAATTTCTTACATTCAGTATGATCAACAGGTGAATATTGACCATTATATTATGCATGAAGACAAAATTATTACATATTATATTTAAACTAACATTATCCGAATATTTTAATCTTTATCCATCATTTGAACGGTGATAACTCGAAACTACGGTTGCATTTCACTGAGATTATGAATGATCCTTGCACCTTTGATTGATATGTGCTTGGCATAATGATATATCCTTCTTTTTTCAATGGTTTATCTCCTTCTCCCAGAACAGTCTCCATAACTATTTATTTAACTGGAAGGAAATCTGTCTGATTCACAACAATATCTTTATGATAAGTCAGTTTCCCTTAGAATCTCTCCAGCAGATATAGCCCGATCATCCCATTAACAGTATTAGGGTTTAATTTCTTCCAATTCTTTTCGGCTATTGCGAGTGTTATCTTCAATTTGACTGGCTCATACGATATTTACTATTATTTGAATGTGATTTGGTATTTTGGGTTTAATGACCATGTTCTCTAAAAATAAAGATAAATTTACTTGTGAAGCCTATTTTTATAGCTAATTCAAGTGACACCCTCCAGCAGATATATCTTTTTCCCATTTCCCTATTAAAACTTGATTCAAATTGTCATCTAATCTTGTGAGATTGACAGGATTGTTACTAAAAATTGTCAGCTTATAGCCGAAGCTTCGATCTTCACCATCAGATGAAGGAATGATTATAAAAGGACCCTCAGTCGGATTCCATTTGAAGAACATAGCAGAAACATCCTCGCTAAAATACATCGATTATTTGAACTGTTCATTTGTTTGAATTAATAGCTTTCTTTATAATTGGTTTAGGACTGGTGGCTATAGGAATTGACTCGTCTGTTGTAGTAACCTTTGCAAATTACCAATGCTCTTGTCTTTCTTTTCTACTTTTTAAAGAGTTTTCTATTCACAGCCTAAATAGCGACAAATAGTCATGCCGATTTTCCATCCTTTGAACTTCTTTGTCCCTGCTTTTCTGAGAATTATTTTTAGCATTGTTGGCTGAGTCAAAGATAAAAAGTATTGAGGGTTTTTACACCAATTAGGATTATCTTTAATATCTCCTTTCTTTTTACCCATACCATCTTCTTTAATCTCTATTTTTCTAGATCCACCTGCAGTAGACTAAGTCCATTGACCTTCAACAGTTGTTGATAAAGTTTATGGCAATTCTGATACATCTAATGTTTCTGGAGATAAAAGACGAAGATAAAACTTTCTGGCTTAATCTTTTTTCCCAGCATCTTTGATATCTACAATGTTAGGGATTATCATATAAATCTTTGGTAATTTTTATTTTCCTTCATACTTTTTCAATGTTAAAAAGTGAGTCAGTTCCCTGGAATTTGAAATAGTCCCGTTTGCGTTAACCTAAGCAATAATATCAGATTATGGTGGCCTCTACCATATCCTTTCCAGCTTGGATTTGGTAGTAACAATCATAAAACTGACAGGGACATAAGGCTGACCTGAAATTTTTTAATCGAGTTGCATCAAAGAAATATAGAGCTTTGTGTCTTTCATGACTTTTATTCGATATTGAGGATTATTAAACCACCTATCATCTGATTCCATTTGGATAAATTATTTTTGATCTTTTAGTTACTTTCCTTCAAGCATAGTACCTTTTTATCCGATAATGTTGATGGGGCATCTTCCACCGTTTGTTTTACCCTGCCATTATCCTTCAATCGAGTACATTTCCCAAGATTAAGGAAATATTTTTCCAATACAAACTCTCTAAAACTGCTGCATAAAATCAGTAAAGCTCATCCACCAGGATCCATCTATCTTTTTAGTTTTAGGAACATTTTTAAGTTATTATTTGACAGCCTTATACTTTTACCAATCATCAGCTTCTTCACAGAATGCTCCTGTCCAAACACCTTAATTTCCCCAAGGATTTCGCAATCTAATTAATTTTAAATTGTCTTTTGGGAAATCTCTCATATCAATTATGGTATAGAAATGGTTTTAAAGAATTCCTTGCTGTCCTTGCTCAGCATTTTTAATATCCTTTCCCTAGACAGAATTGATGCACCCTAACAAGAACTTTTGCTGATAGAAATTCCATAGAGATGACCAAATATTATTGGGTTAGACATGTTATTACTATTTGGAAATTAAACTTATAGATTATGAAACACCACCTGTGAGATCAACTAAGCCTTCTAATATAGAGCCCTGGCATATCCTTTCATAATTTTTATGCAATTTTACATAGGCTTTCTAAATTAATTGAATCCAAAATTATTGAGGATTAGAGCATGAGCTATATAAACAAATTCTTGAGTTATGTTCTTTTTCATAGGGCAGTAAAGTATCAACAACAACTTGGTTCCAGACTCCATTTTTGAAGAATTGGAAAGATACGAATCCTTTATCAAAGTATTACTTTTCCACAATCAATTTTTAAATGATGAAAGGTTTTGTCCCAGCTATTGTGAGAGCTCCTATAAACCAACTTGCCCCAAAGAGGCCATGCTTAGCATCAATTTAGATAGTTTTTCCTTGTTTATCTTCTTACACGATCATAAATTTAGGGTCTTTTATAATTTAATCAGGTCTTTTCCACTATAAATTCTTGAGCACTGATCCCCAAGAGGGTAAGTTAGCGGGGTCTTCATAAAATTGAGCAGAATTGCATGCGAATTAATTATCAACCCACTTTTGGCCAGGGTGAGACTAAACCCAAGCAAGAATTTGAGCTTACTTTTATAAATAGAGACTCATTGGATCGTTAGCCTTCTATTGTTATTAAATATCTTCTACAGGTTATTGACCTTTTCCCTTTCTACCAATTTTATTTCCTTCAGGGTCATTGACCTGTAATTCTGAATCTGAAGATGCCATATCCTCAGCATCAGCATCCATTAAATCAACTTCCTCATCATCACCTTAAAAATATTAGCCAGCTTGCTGTGAAGGCATTTATTAATTACTGCTGCTACTATTAGAACGTTATTCAGGATCCATTTCCTTAGTTATTAAGTTTCAAATATTTATATTGTTTCATATTTAAAAAAAGAATGTAAAGTTATTAATAATATTTGTCAATCTCATATAATAACAACAATTGATATGACTCTAGATCTAAATTCATCGGAGTTTATTCGAAAACTATTGGATAGCAGTTTAAGGCTAGATGGTCGATAATTATTTCAGGCCAGGACTATTAATATTTAATTTATGGATAAACCTGGTATCTTTTTATCTAATTTCAGGCTGTTTGCTGTATAGCTAAGGAAAAACTGAGGTGATGATCAAAACTAGCGCAGAAATAGTATTGCCGAAGCCAGAGAAGCCTGCTGAAGGTTTTATCTTTTTTAAAGTTAATTGTATGGCATGTCCTCATTCTTTTGATCAGAATAAAAAGAATGCCAACGAACTCACTAAATTATTAGAGAAGGTCATTGTAAGTAGTAACTCCTTAGACCCTTAATCTCTGTGCATACTTACGGGCAAATTTGTATGGCAATTAACTGTAGATTGCATAGTTGTGCGTGATAATGGGAATGTGATTGATGCCATACTTAATGGAGCTATGACTGCTCTAATGGATATGAAGAAACCTTTAGTTAATGTATAAAAAGCTCAGGTCGTTGTAGGTCAAAAACAGCTTTCCCTAAGCATCGCCCACACTCCTTTATCTTTAACATTTGGCTTATTAGGAAATTGTATATTCCTTGACCCGACACTCGAAGAATAAAATTGCTCAGAAACGCGTATAACTATCAGTATGAATATCTATAACGAGTTATGCTCAATCCATAAGCCAGGAGGAAAAGGTATAAGCGAAAATGTAATGTCAGGGATAATAAAAGTCTGTTAGAAACAAATTAGACAGTTCACAAATTTCTTAAGAGATGCTGTTAAGGTGAGGAAATCTGTCAAGGATAGTTTTTGATATTGTAAATAACTCATTTATTTTTATTTAAAAGTAGAAAAATATAAAAAAATAAATAATCATGAAGAAAACATTGATGATGGGATACAAAAGCCGAGATAGAAAAACCAAAGCCCCAATGACAAGCCAAGAGCTCTTAAAAAGCCCATGTAGTACGTGTTCGTTCGATAGCCAACAATCATTATCTTTTGGTTTTTAATCGATCTGAAAATTGAAATTGTTTAGTAGATGGTGAAAAATCCCCATACTATCAGAGGCTTGTACCACTCATCCACGTAGCTTATAAGATTATATGAAAATTTAGCTGAGTTTAAGTTTGCATAAATTACCACGTACGCGAATATGACTAGATGATATGAATTAATGGCTGCGTAGCCTGAACATTTCGATTCAATAACAGAGACAAGTTCCTCCTTCTTGAAAAATCTTTTGATGACTCTGATGCAAAATTGAAAGCGAGTGTTGATAATATCCAGAGTCAAAAACACCAGCAAGTACCAAAACTATATATTAGAGGATCTAAGAGTTAAGATTAAACCATAAGAAAACCCCATCCAAAAGAGAGAAATTTGATGTAGAAATATGTTGGGCTCAAGGATCACATGATTGATAACTCCGCCTCCGATTTTAATGACCGTTAATATTAAAGGGTAGATATAATATACGACTATTTTTGATTAAGAATTTAATGATGAACTTATGCTTGGCAGGATAATAAACCCGATGATAGAGTAGACAACGGTTGTCATGACCCATAGCAAATTTTTAGGGTTTGTTTTTGTAAATAAGTATGTGCTGATAAAGCAAATTATTATTTATGGGTAAGTTAAAATCCAAATCCCTAAGTTGTAGTTCCCTATGGCCATAGGGATGGCAACAAGTATGAAAAAATTAGTCACCTTAAAGGGCAGAAAGGAAAATCCGATAATAAGTATCATAAGCGCCTAAAAAAAGGGGAAATATAAGGCCCTATTTAAAAGCATGAGACAAATAGTTAAAATATATGCTATAAGTACTTCAAATAAGTATAGCTTGAACTTGAATTGATATTTGACTCTCGGACTCTTGTTAATTTTAGCCTCGCGACGAGTAGTCTAATTTTCTTGTTTTGGCAATATGTTATTTGAATTGATTTTAAAGACTTTGCTGGTTGACAAGATCATGGACTAGACTTATTTGGCATTGTTGTTATTATAGGGTAGAATGTTTTCTTAGGTCATCTACAGACCTTTGTTCATTGCATTTTGAAGAAATTATCTTTCGAACTGTTAAATGCGATAGCCTTGCCCTCGAATATTCATATGAATTGATAAAATCTATCATTATTTTAATATTTAATATAAGGAGAGAATTCGAGACCTATTTTCTGATTAACAATTTTTGTTCAATATTTGCGGTAATATTTATAGACTCGCATATATTTTAGTGGTCAACTTAATATGACCTAAAAGTCTAACCATTTTTAAAAAATTCAATTGGAAATTGAATAGGGATAAATACCAAATAATAGTTTTGATATGGTTTCGTTGTCGCTTAAGGGGGGCGCTAACAACTCGATTATACCATTATCCTCCAACATTTTCAAAAATAATTTTGATGCCCAGTCAAGATAAAGGTTTCAGCTCCTTCACGAATGCACCAATGGCTAAACTGGATTTCAATAGGAGAACAAAGTCTAGAAAAAATACTAGAAAATGAATTAATCACTTTTTAACTCAAATGGCTCGACAGCGGATGTTGTATCCAAAAATACTTACTGGGGAAGGGGATCTCACACAAACCCAAACATCCAAAGAAATTCTTACCATTATGGTAATGTTTGCTCTAACGACAATCAAAGTCAAAATCAAAATTTATTAAATAAAAATAAATTTAGTGGAAACAAAATTTAAACATAAAACACATAAGACCAAGCTTCAAATTAAATTAAATTCAAGCCCATTTGCTCAAATCATATAAAAAAATTAAATTAAGTTGAAACATCGCCAAAAAATTATAACTATGATCAGAAATTTAATTAATTCCTGTTCGATAACTCCAAAAAAGAGGGAGATTTACCTGAGATAAGTGATCCAAGGAAAAGAAGAGAAAACTTGGCATAAATAAATAAAAAAGGATCCCAAATAAGAAAAGTTTAAAAATCAGAAAATGATTGGATATTGGAAAAAGACACTATAAAAGCACAAATAGAGGAGCACAAAGCCTATTTTAGAGGGTGTGATTGGTAAAGATTATTATTTATAATTCAAGAAATTATATTAGATAATAATAATGGAATAAGGCACCTCTGGAATTTTATAAACAGCTACCCAGGAAACATGAAATACCGAAAGGGCAAGAGGGTATTTAGAATTTTGGATGGGCTAGGCATGGAATAAGTTTTTGACAAATTGATAATATAAGAATAAAAATATAGAAAAGAAAGAAAATAAAAAGAAACTAAAATTAAATCTCTCATTTTCGGTCTCGTACGCAAAATTGATTGAATTTTGGGATTTCAACTTATTTTATCTAATTCCTCCTATCAAAACCTTAAACACTTTTTCTAGACCCCTCTTTCCCTATTATTCATTTTATTCTCACAAAATTTAT
>ERZ724506.688-NODE-688-length-11793-cov-9.485773_pt1 | contig 11793 bp, 13 predicted proteins | sample MGYA00376039_ERZ724506 | MGnify/ENA primary metagenome ERZ724506 (study PRJEB28724, sample SAMN07190887) | wastewater metagenome | isolation source: effluent of sewage treatment plant in Hong Hong | place: USA: Christiansburg, Virginia | collected 2016-03-01 ... | reverse complement strand
GCAACGACGATGCACTGCGAGCCGTATTTTTCCGATACCTCGTTAATAACGTGCGGATTCGCCAAGGCAGCGGAATTGAAACTGGTTTTATCCGCTCCCGCATTGAGCAGGCGACGCACATCATCCACCGTGCGCACACCACCACCCACGGTGAGCGGAATGAACACTTGGGAAGCCACGGCTTCGATGATGTGCAAAATCAAATCGCGCCCATCGCTGGTGGCGGTAATGTCCAAGAACGTGAGTTCATCCGCGCCTTGGGCGTTATAACGGGCTGCGATTTCCACGGGGTCACCCGCATCACGCAACTCGACAAAATTCACGCCTTTAACGACGCGCCCACCTGTTACATCCAAGCAGGGGATGATGCGTTTAGCTAGCACTGAGAGTTATCCATTCTTATCCGTTTTACCCATTCAACTCATCCGCCCGCTCTTGCGCGGCTTCAAAGTCTAAGTCGCCGGAATAAATTGCACGACCGCAAATAACACCTTCTACGCCCTCGTCTTCGACTTCGCACAGGGCTTCAATGTCGGCGATGTTAGAAAGACCACCGGATGCAATCACCGGAATGGTTAAGGCTTGGGCGAGTTTGACGGTGGCTTCAATGTTGATGCCAGTGAGCATTCCATCCCGACCGATGTCGGTGTAAATAATGGATTCCACACCGTAATCTTCAAACTTTTTACCCAAGTCGACCACGCTATGGCGAGTGAGTTTGCTCCAACCATCGGTTGCGACTTTGCCATCTTTGGCATCGAGACCCACGATGATGTGTCCGCCAAAAGCGGTGCAGGCATCTTGCAAAAATCCGGGGTTTTTGACAGCCGCCGTGCCAATAATGACGTAGCGCAAACCGGCATCCAGATAGCGTTCAATCGTATCCAAATCCCGAATGCCACCGCCGAGTTGGACATCGACTTCTTCCCCTACTTCTTTGAGGATTTTGCGAATAGCCTGTTCGTTTTTGGGATGTCCGGCAAACGCGCCATTCAAGTCAACAAGGTGCAAACGCCGTGCGCCTTTATTGACCCAGTTGCGTGCCATCACGGCAGGGTCTTCGCCAAAAGTTGTGGATTGGGTCATGTCACCTTGTTTCAGGCGAACACAGTGACCGTCTTTTAAGTCAATAGCAGGAATCAAAAGCATGATGCTTCAAAAGTTGAGGGGAAAGAGAAATCAGAATGCTAGAAATCAAGGTTTCCAGTGGAGGAAGTTGCGATACAGGGCTAAACCATGATCGGCACTTTTTTCGGGATGGAATTGGGTGGCAAAAATATTATCGCGTGCAATGGCCGAAGCAAAACCCCCGCCGTACTCAGTCATACCCACGGTGTGGCGGGCATCCGATGGTTTAGCGTAGTAACTATGCACGAAATAAAAATAACTGCCGTCTGGCACATCGCCCCAAACCGGATGGGGATGATCGCTTTGCCATACTTGATTCCATCCCATTTGGGGAACTTTATAACGGCTACCGTCGTTTTGGATTTGTCCATCCAATTGAAATTTCACCACCTCGCCCGCAATAAGGCCGAGGCAAGGCGTATCGAATTCTTCGCTGTGATCCAGCAGCATTTGCATACCCACGCAAACGCCCATTAAAGGTTTGTGTGCGGCGGCGTGCATCACGGCTCCGTACATACCACTGGCATGGAGTTCGTGCATACAGTCCCGCATTGCACCTTGACCGGGTAACACCACGCGGTCGGCGTGCATCACCTCGGCGGGTGTACGCGCCCAAACCACTTCCACGCCCGTGCCTTCGGCAGCGTGCATCACCGCCTGCGTCACCGAGCGCAAATTGCCCATTCCATAATCAACGACTGCGATTTTTCTTTTCATGGTATTTTTTACAGGGTTCCCTTGGTAGAAGGGATGATTCCGGCGATACGTGCATCCCGTTCGACGGCGGCACGCAAGGCGCGGGCAAAGGCTTTGAACACCGATTCGGCCTGATGGTGCGCATTGCAACCCTTGAGGTTATCAATGTGCAAACTCACCAGCGCGTGATTCACAAAACCTTGGAAAAATTCATGCACCAACTGGGTATCCAATGTGCCGATCATGCCACTGGTAAAGGGAACATCCATTACCAAGCCGGGGCGACCGGAAAAATCAATCACCACGCGGGAAAGTGCTTCGTCCAGCGGCACATAGGCATGACCGTAGCGGCGAATGCCTTTTTTATCACCCATCGCCACAGCAAACGCTTGACCGAGGGTGATGCCGACATCTTCTACGGTATGGTGACCGTCGATATGCAGATCACCATCGGCTTCAATTTCCAAATCCACCAGCGCGTGGCGGGCGATTTGGTCTAGCATGTGGTCGAAAAAACCAATTCCGGTTTGAAGGCGGGATTGTCCTGTTCCATCCAAATTGATCACCACACGAACACGGGTTTCGGCGGTATTGCGAACGACTTCGGCGGTACGGTCGGGGTAAATAGTGGTCATAAAATGATTCAAAGACTGTCAATCAACGCTGCGAATAGCTGCTTATTTTCCGCTTCCGTTCCAACGGTCAAACGCAAGCATTGTGCCAGTAGTGGGTGCATTGTAGAAATGTTCTTCACCAGAACGCCCGCTTGCTTGAGTCCATTAAAGGTTCTTTGGGCATCGGGAACACGTACCACAATCATATTCGCATCGCTCTCCCACACCGTGACCCCTTGCAGGGTACGCAATGATTCTAAAAGGATAGCGCGTTGTTCGCATATATCCTTGGCTTGTGCCACAAATACGTCTTTATTTTCGATTGCGAACAAGGCACATTCGTAGTTCAAAACGCTCACGTTATAAGGGGGGCGCACCTTGTCGATTTGGTGGATCAATTCTGCCGCGCCCAGCATATAACCCAGCCGAATACCCGCTAAACCAAATTTGCTGAGTGTGCGCATAAGCAACACATGCTGGTTATTTTCGGGCTTAGCACGCATCACGTCCAACCAAGTGCGGCTGGAAAATGGTTGATACGCTTCATCCAAAACCACCAAGCCACCCACTTCGGCGGTGGTGGCGATGATACGTTCCATCACGTCCGCATCCCACAAATTGGCGGTGGGATTATTCGGATACGCGAGGTACACGAGCGCGGGTTGGTGCAAGCGAATGGCAGCACACATGGCAGCTTCATCGAGTTCAAATGCAGGGGTTAGGGGAACGCCGACAAAATCCAGCCCCTGCAATTGGGCGCTCATGGCGTACATCACAAACCCCGGAACGGGAGCGAGTGCCACCGGTTTTTTGCCCGTCACGGCATCGGCAGATACCGCGCACGCCATCGACAGCAGGGAAATCAACTCATCCGAACCATTGCCGAGCATGATGTCAAAGCCAGTGGGCATATCGGCATACTGTGCCAAGGCGCGGCGCAAATCATCCACACGTCCATCAGGATAGCGATTCAACGCCAGCGACCCTAAACGGCGACCCAATTCTTCTTGGAGTGCTGGGGGGAGACGATGGGGATTTTCCATTGCATCCAGTTTCACCATGCCTTGGGCGTTTTGAATGGTATAGGCGTGCATAGACTGCACATCCTGCCGAATGCGGCGAGCGATCAATGGAGATAACGAAGACATAGGGAATAGCAAGGGTAAAGCCGGAACCATTGAATGGTAACAGCATCCCAACGACTGACCCCAAGGATAAAAACAAGGGATAAAAAAATTGGCGATGGAGAATCTCTCCACCGCCAACATCAATCAATCCTTAGATCGGATTATTTTTGGGTCAGAACCCATTTCACCAATTTGGCGGCTTCTGCGTCAGTTACCTTATTAGCTGGCATGGGGATAGCACCCCAAGTACCGGAACCACCTTTGATAACTTTAGCAGCCAACATAGCGGGCGCTTTAGCGTCGCCTTTGTATTTAGCAGCTACTTCTTTGTAAGCAGGGCCAACGAGTTTTTTGTCAACAGCGTGGCAACCCATGCAGCCTTTTTCTTTAGCCAATTTTTCATCGGCCATTGCGGGGGCGGCAGCCAGAGCAGCGATAGCGGTCAAAGCAGCGGTCAAGACGAGTTTTTTCATGATGTCTCTTTCTGTGTTTACGGGGGTTGTTTCAATCCACACCCCTTACGGGTGTACCTAAATTTTAATAAGTAACTGCTTAACTAACGCATGAGATTCCATGCGGTTGACAGAAAAAGTAGGAAAAGATGTGAGAAAACTTTAATGAAAAAATAAAGTTGGTGATCCTTGACCCCGGCACTGGCTCTACAGTTAGGGCTGCTTGGTTCCCCACCTGACCCGGTTGGCCGCTTCACCATGCGGGAAGGATCACCGAGGCGAATTGTACTCGTAGAATCGCCCCCTATGTCATATCTTGTACTCGCTCGTAAGTATCGCCCCCGCAATTTCACCGAAATGGTGGGGCAGGATCATGTTGTGCGTGCGCTTTCCAGTGCGCTCACCACCCAGCGCTTGCACCACGCCTACTTATTCACCGGAACACGCGGGGTCGGCAAAACCACGGTATCCCGTATTTTGGCCAAATCGCTGAATTGCCAAGGTGTAGATGGAAAAGGCGGAATCACGGCCACCCCTTGTGGTGTGTGCCAAGCCTGCTCTGATATTGATAGCGGTCGCTTTGTGGATTACACCGAACTCGATGCCGCCTCCAATCGCGGTGTGGACGAAGTGCAAACCCTGTTAGAACAAGCGGTTTATAAACCCGTGCAAGGGCGCTTCAAGGTGTTCATGATTGACGAGGTTCACATGCTCACCAATACGGCATTCAATGCGATGCTGAAAACGCTGGAAGAGCCGCCCGAATACCTCAAATTCGTGCTGGCGACCACCGATCCGCAGAAAGTTCCGGTCACGGTACTCTCGCGCTGCTTGCAATTTAATTTGCGCCCGATGGCTCCTGAAACCATCCGCGAACATTTAACGCGCGTGCTGGAAATCGAAAATGTAAGCGCCGAAGTGCAGGCGCTGCGCTTGTTGGCACGCGCCGCACGCGGTTCGATGCGCGATGCCTTGAGTTTGACCGACCAAGCCATTGCCTTCGGTTCCGGGCAGTTGCAAGAAGACACGGTGCGCCAAATGCTGGGCAGCGTGGATCGTTCCTACGTGTTCCGTTTGATTGAAGCGCTGGCTGAGGGCGATGGAAAAACCGTCGTCGAAACGGTGGAAGCACTGCGGTTGAATGGTTTGAATGCGGCATCGACCTTGGAAGAAATGTCCACCGTGCTGCAACGCATGGCGGTGGTGCAGGTGATGAGTAGCCAACCTGCCGAAGACGATTCCGACCCCGAAGCCACTGAAACCGCACGCCTCGCCGCCCTGTTGCCACCGGACGAAACGCAATTGCTTTACAGCATTTGTTTACATGGGCGGGCGGATTTGGGACTTGCGCCGGATGAATACGCCGCGCTCACGATGGTGCTTTTGCGTTTGCTGGCGTTTAAGCCAAAATCATCTGTGAATGCACCGAATGTGCCGAATGTATCGAACACATCCAGCGCATCAACGGAAAAAAAAAGCCCTCTGAAAATTGAAGCACCCGTTGTTAAGCCCGTCATACAACCCCCTGCACCCTCCATCAAATCGGCTGCAATACCCACTCCGCCGATAGAGGTAGCTCCTCAACTGGTAGCTCCTCAACTCGGTGATTTTTGGCACACTACCGTGCAAGCATTGATTGCTTCGGAAGCGATTAACGCGATGGCACAACAACTGGCGCTGCAATCGCAACTGGTAGAGCGTTCGCCGACGCATTGGCGTTTGCAAGTGGAGCGTGATTCGCTTATCAACCACAAAACGCGGCTGCACGATGCGCTGCGTGAGGCGGGGCATGGTGTGCCTGAATTGATAATCGAAGCAGCAGCAGCCGGTAGCATCACCGACAATCCCACCCAGCGCAATCAGAAAGCCGCGCAACAACGGCAGGAAGCTGCCGAGGCGATAATTCACGCCAACCCCTTCGTGCAGAGCATGGTGCGCGATTTTGGGGCAAGTATCAAATCCATCAAACCCCTGTAAGAAAACCAAGGAAATTTAAGGAAATTTATGTTTAATAAAGGACAAATTGCTGGTCTGATGAAGCAGGCGCAAGCCATGCAGGACAACATGAAGAAGGCGCAAGAAGAGCTGGGTCACACCGAAGTAACGGGTGAATCTGGCGCGGGTCTGGTTAAAGTTGTGATGACGTGCAAGCACGATGTCAAACGCATTACCATCGACCCCAGCTTGCTGGCAGAAGACAAAGATATGCTGGAAGACTTGGTAGCCGCCGCCTTCAACGCCGCTGTGCGCAAGGCCGAGGAAACATCCAATGAAAAAATGGGCAAAATCACCGCCATGATGCCCAGTTTGCCCGGCGGCATGAAATTCCCGTTCTAAATTCCACCTGCAAAACCCTGTGGAATCACTTGGCGTATTGATTCAGGCGCTTAAACGTCTGCCCGGTGTGGGGGTTCGGTCAGCGCAACGCATGGCCTACCATTTGTTGCAGCATGACCGCGCCACCGCGTTGAATCTGGCACAGGCTTTACAACAAGCCGTGACCCACGTTCAGCACTGCGAACGCTGCCACACCTTTACCGAGCATACAATTTGCGACCATTGCGCCGACCCGGAACGCGATCCCCATTATTTGTGTGTGGTGGAAACGCCCGCCGATCAAGCGGCTTTGGAGCGCACCAAAGCCTATCGGGGCTTGTATTTTGTCTTGATGGGTAAACTCAGCCCGTTTGATGGGGTGGGGCCGAACGAAATTGGCATGAAAAAATTGCTGCAACGCACCTTGGATGGTGTGGTGCAAGAATTGATTTTGGCGACCAATTTCACCGCAGAAGGCGAGATCACCGCCCACGTTATCAGCGAAGCCTTGAAGCCGCACGGTATCCGCGTTACCCGCCTTGCACGCGGTGTACCAGCGGGTAGCGAGCTGGAATATGTGGATTTAGGAACCATCGCCCACGCGCTGGCGGATCGCCGTCCGAAGAATTAAAAAATTCACCAATTAAAAACCTAATCATTATCTGAAAGAAAGTTCATCACATGATTACCACGACTGTTACTACGACTGTTCGTTTTACCTTGGCCTACTGGTGCTTGCTGGTGGCAGCCTTGTTACCGCTGATTTGCTCCGTGCTGGCGAAGTATGGCAAGACGGGTCTTCCACCAGAGCAAGGTGGATTTGACAACAACAATCCCCGCACATGGTTAGCCAAACAAGTGGACTGGCGTGCGCGTGCCAATGCAGCACAGGCTAATACTTTTGAAGCACTGCCCTTCTTCATGGCAGCGGTCATCATCGCCCACCTGTTGGGAACGCCCCAAGGCCGTTTGGACATCATGGCCTTTATTTGGATCGTGCTGCGGATTCTCTACATCATGGCCTATGTCGCAGGGCAAGGAACCATCCGTTCGACGCTTTGGGGACTGGCGTTTGCAGTGAATATCGGTATCTTGTTGATTGGATACCGATAATTCCGTTCTTAATGCTTCGCGAGGCGGATGGCCTTGCGATTGCTGGGTCGGCTAACCGATTTCTGCCCTTTTTTGCTGCTGGCTTTGGCGACTTGCACTTTGCCTTTTCCCTTGTCTTTTCCGGCTTTTTTACCGCGTGCATTACGGGGGTTTACGGCAACTGCTTCCGAGGCTAATGCCAGTTCAGCACCTTGCGCAAGCTGGGAAGCCACATCTTGCGTATTACCCGAGCGGGGAACCAGCAACGAAGACCCCGCCTTGATCATCATGTGGGGCGCGATGCCGTTGGCTAAGCGGAAATCGTTTTCACTCATTCCCACCATTTTGGCGGCTTCGGCAGGACGCAGGTTAGAAGGCGCGATCCACACCGTCAGGCTCGCCAATTTGCCACCACCGTAGGCTTCTAAATTGCTTTGAAAACGCTCGACGTTATCCCAAGGCAGCAAAATCTGGGGGGTGCTGGCCGCCAAAATCACCGAACGGGTGAGGGATGGATTCAGCGCCTTGAAGTCTTCAACCGATACATCCGCCAACTGCGCCACGGTCTGCATATCCATATCGCGGTTAATTGTGACGGTTTGGAAATAGGGATGGTTGCCGATCTGGGGTAATCGCGTTTTATAGGCTTCGGGGTTGAACACGATGTTTTTCATCGCCTGCAATTTGGGAACGTACATGCGCGTTTCCATTGGCATCGCTAAATCGGTGTAGGCAGGTCGCAAACCACTTCGGGAGGATATGGCACGCGACACGCGACCACTGCCCCAGTTATACGCCGCCAGTGCCAAATGCCAATCACCAAATTGGGCATGGAGCTTTTGGAGATAGTCCAACGCCGCACGGGTGGAGGCCAGCACATCACGCCGATCGTCGCGGAAGGCGGTTTGTTTCAGCGAAAAATAACGCCCCGTAGCCGGCATAAACTGCCAAATACCCACCGCATTGGCACGCGAAACGGCTTGCGGATTGAATTCACTTTCCACAAACGGCAGCAACGCCAGTTCGGTCGGCATATTGCGCAGCTCTAATTCTTCCACGATGTGAAAGAGGTATTTACGCGAACGCTCCGACATTTGGAAGACGGCATTGGGGTTGCGCAGATACCATTGTTCCCGATCGCGCACCAAATCGGTATTCAGATTCGGCATGCTGTAGCCTCGGCGAATCCGATCCCACAAATCCAAGGGGGGAGCCACCGCAACGACATTGCGCGAAATACCCGAAATCGCCTCCATCGGAGTCAATTCAAATTGGGGGCTAATCAGTTCGGGGGGGGAGGAGGGGGCGGGGGTTTCTGAGGGGGCTACGGGTTCGACCGTGGGAGAAGGTTCTGAGGGTTTGTCGGAATCTTTGGATTCTGGTGCGGGAGAGGGGGGTGTTGATGCTGCGGCTGAAGTCGCCGTCGATGGGGGAGTCTCATCTCCCGTCGTCTGTTCAGTGGATGCCGATGCCGCCGCAGATGACAAGAAACACACCAAAGTGAAAAGTTTGAGGAGGTGATTCATCGATATTGATTTTTCCATTGGCGTAATGTCGTGAAAGTGGCAAGATCACCGCGAAGAAAAGGGTTGACTTTTTTCTCAAGCCCTATCGTTGACGGCAAGGTCGGTAAACCTTGCGCTCGCAACGCTTCGCAGTGCCGCTGATAAGCCACCAAATCAGGGTTATCGGGTTCAGCTTCCCGTGCGAATTTCAGATTGCTTACCGTGTACTCATGGGCGCAACAAACCCGTGTATTGTCAGGCAAAGCGGCAAAACGCGCTAGTGCGCTGTGCATTTGCGCCATCGTCCCCTCGAAAACACGCCCGCAGCCACCGCTAAATAGCGTATCGCCACAGAACAAAATCGGGTCATCGTTGGGTATTTCAGCGTAGTAGGCGAGGTGATCCAAGGTGTGTCCGGGAACTGCGAAAACGGTAAACGACACTCCTAATAGTTCTAATCGTTGCCCATCCACCAGCCCCGTGCTGGTAGAAGAACCCAACACCCGCGCCCCCGTTGCACGCCGCAGAGTATCCACACCAGCGATATGGTCATTGTGATGATGGGTTACTACAATGGCTTGTAATTGAACCCGCTCACGCTGGAGCGACTCCAGCACTGGCTGTGCGTCCCCCGGGTCAATCACCAGTGCTTGCGTTCCGTTATGGAGCATCCAAATGTAGTTGTCCGCCAAAGCGGGTAATGGCATTAACTTCATCATTCACTTCATGGTTGTAAGTTGGTTAAAAGGATATGCGCAATCAAATAATCGGGACAAATATCGGGACAAATGATTGGAACGACTGGTTAAAGACCCCGCTAGGAATTTCTCTGCTGGAGTGGGAAGCTTCGCACTTAGATTCGGCTGTCGCCAACTGTTTTGGTTACCACGCCCTTCAACTGGGATTACCCGAACTGGACGGCCTGCGTTCCAACCGAATGCCACACCGCTGGACTATGCCCCACGATTTGGTGTGTGACTTTCGGGCACTCCCTTTCCCAGAAGATTGTATCGATTTGGTGGTTTTACCGCACATACTCGAATTCAACCCCGACCCGCAACAAATACTCCGCGAAATAGAAAGGGTACTGATTCACGAAGGGCGGGTCATTATTTTTGGCCTCAGCCCGTTCAGCCTGCATTACCCCCAATTACCGGATGTGCGTAAATTTATCCCCTACTGGCGCTTGAAGAATGATTTGAATCAGTTAGGGTTGGAAGTGGAAAGTATCCACTGGCAATCTTTATTGGGTATAGCCTATTGCATGGTCGCCGTCAAACATATTCGGGGGATGCACTTGATTAAATCCCCTTGGAAATCCATTGCCATGCCATCGCCTTTAGAACCCAGCGCACAAACCACCAAAACAACCAAAACAACCAAAACAACCAAAATCACCCAGAAAAAAATGAACCCATGAACCAAGTCACCATTTATACCGACGGCGCTTGCAAAGGCAATCCGGGCGTGGGGGGCTGGGGTGTTTTACTGCGCTCGGCAACGGGGGTGGAAAAAGAACTGTGCGGCGGTGAACAAGAAACCACCAATAACCGCATGGAAATGATGGCGGTGATTCAGGCACTTTCCGCCCTCAAACGCCCCTGTGCCGTCACGCTGTATTTGGATAGCCAGTATGTTCTCAAAGGCATCACCGAATGGTTACCCAACTGGAAAGCACGCAACTGGAAAACCGCCGCCAAGCAGCCCGTTAAAAACGCCGATTTATGGCAGCAACTGGATGTATTGACCTCACAAAAAGGACACACCATTGACTGGCAGTGGGTACGAGGTCATACCGGCGATGTCGGCAATGAACGCGCCGACGCTTTAGCCAACCAAGGGATTACAACATTATGAAAAAAACACTGTCCACGCTATCCCGCCTCACATCGCTTTGCTTCTTGGTGGTGTGTGCGAACGTATCGGCGCAATCAGCACCGGCATCCGCATCATCAGCATCCACATCGGCATCGGGGGCTGGGCGTGCCTCGGTAGCTATCCGCACGATCGCGGCAAAAAAGCGGGATTTTGATATTCAACTCGAAAGCATCGGAACCGTCACCGCGACTGCCATCGTCGACATCAAACCCCAAACCAGTAGCCCCGTGACCCATGTGCATGTGAAAGAAGGACAGTTTGTCAAAAAAGGGGATTTGCTTTTTACCCTTGATGGTCGCGCGGATGAAGCCAATGTCGCCAAAATTCGCGCCCAAATGACCAAGGATGCCGCGCTGCTCGCCGATGCCCAACGCCAGTTGGTGCGCAGCAAAGAACTGATCGCCAAAGGCTTTGTATCCCAAGGCGCGGTCGATACCATTCAGGCGCAGGTAGATTCCCAGCAAGCCAATTTACTCGCCGATAAAGCCGCATTGGATGCCGCGCAACTCGCCCTTTCCTACACCCGCGTGCGTGCGCCGAGCGGGGGGCGTTTGGGGGTTATCCATGCGTTTGTTGGAACTTCCGTCCTAGCCAACCAAACCGCGATGGTGAGTTTGACCCAGTTGAATCCGATTAACGTCAGTTTCAGCGTACCCCAAAGCACATTACCCACCCTGTTGGGAGGATTGAAAGACGGCAATATGTTGGTCACCGCGCAGTTGCCTGATAGCCCGAATGCCCCGCCGCTCAAGGGTCGCCTCCAGTTTATCGATAGCATGGTAGATGCCGCGACGGGAACGATCAAAGCGCGTGCCAGCTTCGACAACACCCAGTCCACGCTATGGCCCGGTGCGTTTGTGAAGATGCAGCTACGTTCCCAGACCCTCCGAAACGCGGTGGTGATTCCCACAGTCGCCCTCATCTACAGCCCCAAGGGAACGATGGTTTACGTAGCCGACAATGGTAAAGCGGTGGCGCGTCCCGT
>ERZ724506.685-NODE-685-length-11813-cov-4.547882_pt1 | contig 11813 bp, 6 predicted proteins | sample MGYA00376039_ERZ724506 | MGnify/ENA primary metagenome ERZ724506 (study PRJEB28724, sample SAMN07190887) | wastewater metagenome | isolation source: effluent of sewage treatment plant in Hong Hong | place: USA: Christiansburg, Virginia | collected 2016-03-01 ... | reverse complement strand
CAGCGAAAATTGCATTTTAGTTATTCGTAAATATTATTAACTTTGTTAGTTTGAGATCATTATCTGTCATTCCTACGATCTCTTTTTGATGCCTGATTCAAATAATTATCTGAAGTTTTAGTTTATGTAGTTTTAAAAAACATTAAACAAAATTTTTTATTTTTTTCTTTAAATTTTAGATTTAATTCTATACTGCTAAGTTATTTTTACTTCATTCTATGTTTATTTTATATTATATTGCTTAATTTAAGGCATCATGTTAATATGTTAGTCATCAGAGATACAAGAATCAGCACTAAAGCTAGATAATGATAGCCATGAGCTTCTCCAATATAAAAATAACATAGTTTTAAAATTAGAGGCTTAAAAAATAAAAAGGCAGCTGACTATGTGCAATTGTAATGAGAAATTTCTTAGTATATAATAAGCAAAAAATAAATAAATAAATAGAAATCGGAGGAGATTAGTTTTATAAATGTAATTTATAAGATGATTATGTTTCTTAATTCTTTAATATCAGCAGTGTATTTTTCTACCCCAATTCAAAAATTAATGTGAATTAAACGAAATCTTCATGAAAAATATAGAATTGACAATATATCTACAGAGAAAATTACAAAGCCCACTATTTTTATTTTGCTATTTTGAAAATCTTAATTATAAATTTTGATAAAAATTAGCAAATGCGAAGGATGGGAAGGCGTAAGCCATAATTTGACATTTGGGAACAATTAATTACATTCACAGAAGAACATCCAATTGATTTCTAAGACCTAGAAGATTAATATGATATCAAATATTTAAAATTAGACAATATTACAGTGGAAAAAATAAGACAGATAAAACATTAGCTTTAAAAAAAGGATTAAAATCAAGATTTAGGCTCAGAAAAACTATGGAAGTTAGATGAATATCACATATACGTGTGGTTTTTCATCGTATATGCGAAATATTTAAAGAAAGACCCCCACCAATTTGTACTTTTGAAATTATATAAGACTTAAATCGAATGGAATTTAATAGCAAAACTTTTTAAAAAATAACGATATGTTTGCGAATATTTCTGTTATCTTCGCACATTCTAGCCATCTCAACCCTGGTCTAAATAATAAGATAAAATCATCATAACTTTGATGTAAAGAAGGTTTTTATTTCAGGTAAACTATGTAAAGAAAAAGTAAAAAATGGCTAAAAATTGGCTTGTAATTATATCTACGAACCAATAAAAGAAGATTCAGGTACCCAAAAGCTATCAAATAAAGATGGCAGAACAGGATAAACCCAAATTTAAAAAAGTAATTATATAAATTATTTAGCCGCCCATGGTCTTTATTATAGGATCTGAAAATGATATAAGCAGTCCTATAAAATGGGAAGGAATGGTCCTAAATAGCCTAATAACAAAACAGATATCCTTCTGCAGTATATGGGAGATTTAATCGGATAATAAAAATTTACTAAAAGCAGAAAAAAAATTTATCATAGAAAAATTTTCTAAATTTAATTTTTAGGTTGATGTATAGATAGCTGGAAAAAGAGAACACAAGGATTGAGCAAACTTAAAGAAGAAATTAGACTGGACTCTTTGAAGTAAAAATATAACAGTAGGATAATTAGCTCATAATAAAAAAGGAATTGCTAAACTAATAGCTGACCCGTCGTCGATGTTGAAAAAGAAAGAGCTTAATGATTGTTAATTATTATATACATATTCAAAAATATTTCATTATTAAATATTAAAATCATAAGTAATTCCTGACTGGAGATGTCAGAAGTTATTATTTTTTTATTATATTCAGCCCGATTAAAATCTTCTCGAATATAGACATTGTCAGCTCATCGTTTCGTTTCTTCTTCGGGCTGAGTAACTCGATCACTGTCTCTTCGGTTATTTCGTTTCTTTGTTCCAGGATGTTTGTGAACTTTCTCTTAGATTTGTATTCTTAGAACAAATCTTACAGAAGCAGTGTGGTTTTAAAGATGTTCTCGTCAAATAATCGGTGCAGATTGCACATGAAGACCAAATCATCGTACTATTTGCCTGCGATTTCACTTGATTTTTATAATTCCTCAATTACTTTTAAGGCCATTTCGAAAGATTTCTATAGTTTTTTATTCAAGGATGTTTTTATCAAGGAGATTGACTTTTACGAGTCTATTGCTGTTTTATTTTTGTTAAACAACGAAGATTTTTTCATCACATTCTATTTCATACTCCCACTTGCCCTTAAGTTATTTATCTACAAACTTTTATTGTTCCGGTTTTATTTCTTATAATTGTCAAATCGAGCGTCATTTGATAGAGAAGCTAGTCTTAAATAGTCTCTCAACTTTAAATTCTTTTGGTTTTTCATTCTTTCTTTCAATAACTAGATTTATTCACTTGAACTACTTTGACCCAAATTGGCAAATATACTTAAGATTTTATGAGTTGTTTAAGGATGTATTTAAGATTTTTTTTATTCTTATTTTATGTTAATTTTAGGTGCTGGAGTCTCTTTGATCGAGTTTGTATGTCTTTTATATTTTTCAGGAGATTACTGGTTTCTTACTGGAGTATTGACCTGTTATCTTGATCTACTAACCATACTGTTAATTGGAAGGGTGAGAGTAGGGCTTCCATGTTATTCAGATTGTGGTTTTTTCTTTTGAGTAGGATAATAATCTTTTTATGGGGTTATGAGTGATTACTGAACATTTATTTTTGAATCTGAAGAAGGATTTTGATTTGAAAATAAAAAGCCTAAGATATTGAAAATCTCATTATTTTATTGTGAATGAGTTTATTTAGATACTTTTTCTTCTCTTTATAGAGTAATTGGATGAAATTTCTACTCAATCCGTTTACTTGATGAGTGATCCTTTTTATTGCTGGTTTTAAAATTTATTGTTTAAATAACTCTACTTTAAAAAGTTTATATTGGAATTTCCGATCTCTGGCTTCTAAATGATGCAGTCTTCACCTCAGAATGTCTTAAGGAATCAATTGGAAGCTATAAATTATGATGATGTCTTATAGAATCTGCCTCTGATACTTAAATTGACACTTCGTTTTTATCTGATTAACTTCTTAAGTTGCTGTTGTTGTTGCTGTTGCTCTTTATTTAGTTAAAGCTACTGCAAGATACTTTTATTAAGTTAAATAATTTCTTCTCTCTTGACTGAACTTGAACATTTTTCTATTTGTATCCGATTACTGAGTTCAATAACTAAACTGATTCAGTTAAATTCTCACCTGTTGATTATTTTTGTTAAATTTTATACGCCTATCTCTGCTTTTGAGCTTTGACCTCTCTAGAAATTCCTTCATTTCTTTTATTTTGTTTTTGTTCTGTTTTCTTTTAAGGATTATTTTTATCAAATTAGCGACATCTCTCCACTATTTTTGACTTGAGATCGAGAGGAGCAGGCCTATTCAATACCCTGTTCATAAAGTTAAATATATTATATGTATAGACTACCAATTAAAAATATTGATGAGTTTAAAATTATAAATAATCATTAGACTTGATGAAAAAATTTTAACCACTCCTTAATCTAATTTATTACTCTATTTTTATCAATAGGAATTCTATTGTCGATAATTAATACTTTCTGGGATGTGATGCTAGTTGAGTGGTTTTTAAACTATTCAGTTTGTTTCTATTTTTCAGTCTATGTATCTTCTACAGAGCCGTCGCTATTGCTGCTTTGTGTCTATTCTGATAATTTTAGAGATGGGTTTAGCCATTATTAATGTTTTTCATGTAATTTTTATAGATAGTCTAGAGGAATATCACCTTCTCCTTATCTAGCTCGGTTTTTTATACGTTCTGAGCAAGTTTTTGGATCACATTGAACGTAAATAACACCTTTAACATTTGCAATCTTATTTATCTTGGTCATGTCTCTGTAGCAGCTCAGATATGCTTCATGTTCTAACTCAGATAGAATATTCATGTCTTGCATAATATTGGCAAATATATATCTATCGGATAAGAGACTTCGTTCTGAAATTTTAATATTAGGAGTGTTAATTCGGCTGAACTAGCTCCATTTTCTTAATCTAGTCATGAAGGCATAAATTTGAAAAGTGAAGCCCCATCTCTTTGGTTCGGAGTAGTAAAGTTTAAGAAGATTTACATTACCTTTCTACCCAACTTTCTCCCATGAAGTAAGTGGCTAGTCAAGTATAGTAAGTTCAGGGAAGTTCTACCGAATAATTTTTAGGACTGTAGATTTTCCACTTCCGATATTTCCTTCGATAGAAATGAAAGGGTTGGTCATTTTTGGGCGGGCTGAACTGTTTATAATTTATAATTTAAATAAATACTATATGTATAAATATTTTGAAAGAAGATTAAAGACAGGAACAAGAAATATGAAAAATAATTCAATTAATTTTCTTCATTCTAAGAAGGTGTTCTTAAATCCTTACCATATATAACTGGTTTCTCCTTATACTTCAGATGTAAAGTATTTTCTAGTACTTGATTCTAATAGTATCAGTTAAACTTCAATGAGACAGAATTATTTCTTCTTGTGAATTATTCGCTAAACTTTTGTGCACTGAAAGTAGCTGTTTAATATGGTTTCATTAGGAGGTGATTTTATTAGATTGATCTTTTGTGAAAGTTTATTTCCACAGATATCAACTGATATATTTTCGGTTTTGTCGGGTTCATGATCATGAGCGCATGATCCACTTGTTGAAGGCATTGTTTGTGTAGACATCTTAGGATTTTTTTAAAGTTAACTACTATAATTAATCTATTATTAATTCTCAACAGAAATATTCTAAAATACGATCGACTAAAACTATTTCTCCTCTTCAGATGAAGGCAAGTCCATCTATATCTCCTCTTGCTCAGTAAATCTAAATATCTTTTAATGTTTTTCAGGTAATTTTATAAAATCTTTTCTAGTATTCGAGTAAATATCAAGATGTGTACTCACTAGAAGTTTATTCCATTTCTTTTAATCTTTCATAATTTATAGACAAGTTTCAAAACTTTTATCATTTATCTAGCTTCTTAATAAATAATATGAATATTCTCCAGCTCGATGAGTTCGTAAGCTCATCTTTATATTCTAATTACTAAAATTTTTTATTTATTTCATAAGGATTTCCCTTATATTGGTACGTATCTAGCTTATAGTTTATTTTCTATTCTTCTTGGAATTTTATATATCTTATTTATTCTCCATAACATTCTCTAACTAAACAAACTAAAAATTAATATTTTAATCTTCTTAATAAGGAATAAAATAACTTTTCTTTATATTCCAAGTTTATCCTAAATTCTAACTAGAATAGCCCCATTGTTTCTGTTCATCTTTCAATTTAAATTCCCTATTTTTCTGGCATTTCGAGTTCCATTGCAAATAGATACTGTACAATATCACTGACATAATTTTGGAAAAAGGGAATTATTAACTTCCATTCAAATATTTTTTATCTGTTCCGTAGTTTGTTTTAGCATGTATGAACTGATTAATCAACTTGAAATAACTTTCTCTGAATTATTTATTATCTAGGGCTAGTTTTTACTTCTATTAATTTAAAGCTACAGCTTCTATCTATATTTATGAGAATATCTTCAAAAAAGCTTCATAACTATAATTAAATTCTGAATTAAGAAAAACATCGATAACAACCTTAATAATATGTATTGAAACAAGCTAATTAGTTGAATATTTAAGACTGAACTATACCAATCCTTTTTTATTATGCATAGTGGATACAGTTTGTTTGATATCTTTACCTTTCATTATACATCTGATATGATCAAAATTTATTCTTTTTTTCAGCTATAATACTATATCTTTTATGCTTTATACATTTTTTATTATTTATTCATTTACCATTGGGTCTTTGGATAACCCAATCGGATACACTTCACTCAGATTTTTTGAGAGTTTGTTTAGTTAGTTTTTAGCTACTACTGCTAGATTTATTTTGTTTATTTGATGTTGTAATAATTCAGTAAGATAGTCTATATTAAAACTATTTTAGTTATTCTTGTTAAGGTTACCCGTATTTAGATGATTCATATTTTTAAGATCAGTTTAGAATAATTCTACAAATCTTCCTTCCTTCAATTTCCAATATTTCTTATGTTACTCTAGATTAATATAAATTTTTTACATTTCGTATTTAAAAATTTAAGTAACTCTACATAATCATCTATGAAATAATCTGAAAATTTAGCGTAGTTATTTCTGATTTGATTTAAAAAAACTAGGTTATGGGTTTGTTACTGCGGAGTTAGGACTTTCTTTATGATGCTAATGTTAATTTATTGGATAATTTTAGGAAGTTTTTTACGGATGATGAAATCTTCTTTGTTGGAAATTTATAATTTAAGTTACTTTTTATTTCAAAATTGGTTTTGTCTTCAAGCTCCGTCCTGAGCATCCGTACTTTATATGGCTAAAAACTCTTAATTTTCTAATATAACTTGAAGAACTGATTATATCGCTTTTTAACCTCATAACTAAAATCCTCAGTGATAACTCGTATGATATAAATCTAAATCATGGATAAAATTACAATAAAAGAATCATACCTAGCCTAATACGAACAAACCTCTTCAGTCCCAACAATATCAATGTGTAGAATTTTAAATGAATTATTAAGAAAGTATCGACTAAAATATAGTTCTTGTAATGAATTATCTTCAACAACGGATGAGTCATTTGATTAGGTTTAATTTCTTTCATGGGGTTATTGATAGACTTTCTTTACTGATAGTAGATCTTCCTCGGTATACATTCTTCTCAGTTTTATCAAATTATTATACAAAGAGATATTTATTTTTTTTGATGTCATATCAAAAGAATTCAAGGAATATATTTTGTTGTGTGGGTTGGAGAGACATCAGGGGATATAAAATATCCAAACAATTTTTAAATCTACATATATTTCTATATTTTTTCTGATCGTATTCTCATAAAACCATCCAGAATATTTATAAATTTAATTTAATTATCAGAATTGTTTCAACTTTTATCTTTTGTTTAATGATTGTTGTTGGATGAGTTGCTATTTATTTCGTGGTTGTGGAATTGTATGGAAAACGTACATTAAAAATTCCATCTTATTGTATAAAATATAGGCTTATATATTTATATGCAGTATATTTATTCGATTTACATCAATATTATCACATTATTTTACATGAGCCGTCTGCTGGGAGTGTGTTGTCTTTCAGTTATTTAAATCCTTGTATAGGATTTCCACACGAACCCCAAATGTTTAATATATGAATGACATTTTGGCCTTTTTTCAGCCATACGCCTGGACAGAAAAGCCTAGTTTGAGGTCCAGCCATCCAATATCTGCCTAAATTTCGTCCATTTACCCATAAATAGCCTTTACCGTATGTTCTTACATCTAAATATACATCTCCTGTGTGCTCTAAGTTAAACTAACCTTTCAGGACAACGGGGTTATCTTGCACAATTTCATCAGCCGATTACTTCATTTTTTATTCATTGTAGGTTTCTTTCAAATTTTATATCATGGAAAAATCTACAGGAAATCGATACATCGTCCACGACAACCCTTTTAAATCTCCTCCAAAAGAATATATACCTTTCTTGTCTGTTTCCATATTCTTATCAAAGTTAATGTGACCAGATGCTTAAACTAAAATTCTTAATCTTGTGCCATTTAATTTTACTAATGCTTGATCAAGATAAAAATCATGGTTAGCTGATTTCGTCCTATCTAACACTTGAATTAATTTATCACCTAGAAAGACTAAAGCAAAATCATGAACGCTAGTTTTAACGTAGATATTTTTTGATAAAATAGGAATGTTAGTTTAATAAAGAACTATCCCCTGATTGAACATTTGAAGCTAATTAGATTAAAAAACATATGGGATATTCCCTTTTACAATATCTGCTGGCAGTTGATCTAATAATCTAGCAATTTTCTTAACTTTTATTTAATTTATTGTTATCATAGGTATTGGTTTTGGAACTTAGGGAACTGTCCATTTAACATGTTTTAGGAACAACTCTCTCATAACATTATATTTCTCAGTAACAGTTCCTTGCTAATTAATTGGAGCATCATAATCATAAGATGTAATTGCTCCCCAATAATCACTAGATTTCAAACTTAAACCATTGGCTCCAGCAGTAAGTCCAAAATTAGTCCCACCATGAGCCATATACATCGCAAATGAATTTCCATTTTATATCATAAATTTAAAATAGGATACTGATTTTTCTATACTTCTTCCTCCCCATTTCTAAGTCCAATGAGTCATCCATCCAGTATAAGCTTCTCCACCCATGACAATACCATTTTTTTAAAACATTCTGACTCTCCATTCATGCCATGTACTATCAAAATGATTGATACCGATATGCGCACCTTACCAATGGCATCTAGCAATAAATAATGGCCAATCCACATAGTACTAATGCGTAGAAATACCTAGATCTTTCCACATTTTTCTTATCGCTTCGATATAAGTTTTATCAGTTCCATAAAATCCGTACTCATTCTAAATTTGAAGCATGATTATACATCCCTTTGGATTTTGTGCATTTCTTAAATATTTATTCATAATTGGAACTAAAGCCTTGAAGTAAATTAATGTTTCTTATAAAAATTGTTTGTTATTTGCCCTGATAACAAGCCCATCAATTGCTAAAAGTCTTGCTGGCATTCCTCCAAAATCCCATTCAGCGCATACATAAGGCCCTGGTCTAAACAACACCATCATATTATGCTTCTCAGCCAAATCTAAAAAAAGAGGTAAGTTCTTATTATCAGATTAAAAATCATAGACTCCTCTCTTAACTTAATGATAGTTCCACATAATATATACGCTGAGAGCATTCAAACCAAGAGCTTTAATCATCAAGATCCTATGTTCCCAATATTCAACAGGAATTCTACTGTAATGGATTTCCCCAGCATAAACTTTGCCAATTCCTGGCAACTAGTTTTTATTAGCATTGTCCATTAGTTATAGATATAGTCATATAGCATAAATATAAATAGAAATAAATGATTTAGGTTTATAATAAAAATAAATAGTAAGGTGTAAAAGTAAAGATGATAAAATTCATATAAATGCATGGAAATAACAAATGTTTATTTTTAGCTATATTGGATAGATTTTTTGCCCTTTTTAGACATTCCTTTTCTATTTATATTGTTCTCGCCAGTAGCTCATAAGTTTATCAATAAATATAGATAGTTATAATCTGAAAAACCTATCTATTTTTTACCGAACAATAATCCCAATATCATTATTTTTCATTTTTACAATAAAATAAGAATGATATTAATGAAAAAATTCAGTTTTTATTAAATTACAAAACTCACTATATTCCTATCAGAAAAATAACCATAATCCTTCTCGCATAGAGAAATCGAATGAAAGATGCTGTTCTCAAGTACAAAAAAATTTATTTTTCTATTCTTTGCAAATGAAATATGTAAATTATATTAAATTGATCTGATTAGAAATGAATTTATCATATCTATAATGCTTATCCGATAAAAATTGTTGTCCAATTAGAATTGGATGAATTCTGAAATCCGGTTTCGAATATTTTTAGCTTTTTTCGAGTGTTAACAATAATATTTATTTGCGAACATTAATTATGAATAGGTGGTATCTATGTTCAGGGGATACGAAAAGTTCTTAGTGGGAGAGTCAGAGTGATTCGTGTTATGATTGTAAACTTTTTCCATAATCTTAAACATTAAATTATCAATAACACAAGAAAAAAACAAAACATTAGAGGAAACCATCCTTGAAAACTTCTCTGAGTGAGATGAGATTGAATCAAAAAAATAAATAAAGGCAGCATATAAGTTCTACTCGCACATACACCAAAATGACTCCTTAGTATTCGCCAAAATCAAATCCTGTTCCGAATCCTTATCTATCCAACCAAAAATATCCGCTACCAAAAATGCCTCTTACAAATGTAAAAATTCTGCCATTCAATACGGAAGTTTGTTAGGCTTACTGCACATACCCAAAATTCCAAGCATCTCCTACAAAAAACTACCCACAAAAACCCCCAGTAAACAAAAACGTAAAAATAAATTACCTTCCTTCAGTTCAAACCAGCACAAATGTCGGCGGGAACATGATAATCAGACAACCATACATTAACTAACATAAAAACTTGATATTCTTGCCTTCGAAGATAAATTCCGAGGTTTTTATAGATAATAAAAAGGAGGCTGAAAAAAGGTAGAAAACATTTTAATTATCAAAATCAATGGATCATAAAGAAAGTAAGATATCCGTATCGAGTACAAAAAATCTACATGAGATATAATGTATTAAGGCATAATCTATACCAGATTCACAATAGAACGAAGATCAAATATCATATGTACTCTAATAAGAGTACCAAGGGTATCAGTTCAGCTATCGAATGTGATATCATTCCAGTAAAAGGTTTTACCTTTTTTACTTTATATAAAATTAGTTGATATTAATTCAATCATTTTTTTGGACATATCAAAATATTTTTGTAATCAATATATCTGTAATTATGAATTAATATTTTTATTTATTTAAATCTTCTATCATTGTTTGGAATTTTATAACCATATCCCTTCCTCGACTGTTGTATCTGGAAATATTATTTTACCTCTTCCATGCCATTTACCTTCGAAAAATTCACCTTCGTACACATTTCCATTTTTCATGAACTGTTTTCCTTTTCCTTGTTTCAAATTGTTCATGAATTGGCCTTAATATGCATCTCCTGTATGGGAAACCATTTTTCCCTATCCACATGCTCTATTATTGACAAACTATCCTTCATATACATCTCCATTGGCAAAGATTAGCTTTCCATTTCCGCACATTTTATCAGCTACAAAGGTTCCTTCATAAACATTTTGATTAGACCAAGTGTATTTACCTTTTCCTTGCATCATTCCTTTGTACATTTCTCCTTCGTATATATTACCATTCTTGAAATAATATTTACCTATTCCATGCTTTTTGCTGTTTGTTGTCTACCCTTAATATACACCATCTTCATCTTCTAAATGTTATTTGAGAAATTCTAAAGTATTCGTAACTATTTTCTCTCCGAAAACTTACTTGGGTAAGTTCTCCAGTTCCCATAATATGATTTTAAAAGCACGATCAGCTACCGACTTGGTTGGAATCAAAGGAAATTTGCCACTGTCCAACAATATATCTAATTATTTCATCGCGAGGAGTCGATCATCGTTTTTCTTAAACTCCTAGAGAGCTTCAATCGCTTGGTAGACATTCCGCTTCCAATTGACAACGTCCTCCATAATAATCTGAGGAGTTTCGACATTGTAAGACTGAAAGTATAACTCTCTCAAAGGTTAAATATCAAACTATCTTTTCTCGATAAGTAACCTGTACCTGGATTTGGTATTCTACTTCAATTAGTCAATCGCTTTGTTGATCTTTTTCCTCAGATCTTCACTCACACTCTCAATGAGCTGATCCAATTCGATTAAATCGTCGTATTTCCTCAGTCGTTATTTTACTGCGAAATGTTCGGCTTTTGTGGGCCAATTTTCCATTTTCCACAGATCTCTCTTCTGCAGTTATTTGATTGTAATAAGATTGAACTTGCATTTTTAATGGGTAAACTATGTGAGGCATACTGAACATAAGAGTGGGCACTATTTGCATTGAGGGTTTAGGCAGACAATTTTTATTTATTCGTCTTTGTGTTTTTAATTCATGCAGTTGAGTTTCGATTTTATACTTAATTTTGACCCTTTTGCTTTCATTCAAATTGTTACTTCGATTTAATATTAATATGAAAAACTTAATTATTAATGATAAAGA
>ERZ724506.684-NODE-684-length-11826-cov-12.997621_pt1 | contig 11826 bp, 9 predicted proteins | sample MGYA00376039_ERZ724506 | MGnify/ENA primary metagenome ERZ724506 (study PRJEB28724, sample SAMN07190887) | wastewater metagenome | isolation source: effluent of sewage treatment plant in Hong Hong | place: USA: Christiansburg, Virginia | collected 2016-03-01 ... | reverse complement strand
ATAAAAAATAAAAGTATTTTTTCAATATGCTTGAAAACATTTCATTGCAAAAAAAATAATATAACTTTACTATGGTCTATAATTATATATTTTTAAGAATTTTTCAAAATTATTATCATGATAATATTTAAGTCAACATTAAAAGATAAACTTAATCATTGATGAATTATTAAATATTCATTTAATAAAAATTATGCACAGAATAATAACTATAAATATTTATGAATTATTTTTACACATTTAAAATATTAAACTTTAAAGTTATTAGCTAATGTTATTTACTTTGTTTTAAATTTAAAGGATTTTAATCATAAATTTTTTTGAATTAAGATAAATAAAATCAATTATTAATTATTATTTGAAAAATTTCTATTTATTAAAACTTTTAAAATTAAAATTAAAAAGATGAATTGAGTTATCTTTTATGTAATTTAGTAGTTTAAATTATGACATTAAAATATATTATTTAATCAATAAAAATTAAAAAGTTATTTAAATTATCCTGGGATCAAGCTAGATAATGCTTTGAAAACACTTGAATTAGCTTCTTCAATATTATCAATGGAGTCTGTCTAACTTAATAAATTTATTTTGTCAGCACTCTTAAAATCTATGCTCATAAATACAGGTCAATGATCACTTAACTAAACATCCATAGAATCATATTTTATTATCTAAACCTAATCATTATTATTTAAATAGAAAATTCTGTCTGTCCAAGATGGCACTCTTTTTTTAGAGTTGAACTCTTGACTATTTAAAGCATATTTATAAGTTTGTTTGAAATTTATTGGCTTTTCCTTGTAACTTTAAAAAACATTGTTCAATTATAAGTACTAATATCCTTCATCTTATTATTATAATTTTTTGTATTCAGAAACTGAATCTTATTAATCAGTAATGTTGATTTTTAGGTTGAGGTCTCCAAGTATCAATTTTATATCAATTTTTTCTTTATAAATTATATTTTTTTGTCATTGAAGAATTTCTTATATTTATTATTATCATAGAGTATTTTTTAGACCTCCATAACCTGAGCTCAAATGTGCATTATTAATTTCTATCAGGAAGTCATCAATTCATAATAGAACTCCAATATTACCTTTATTACCAAGCTAAAGGTCTCCAAATTTAATTAAAAACTAGTCTAATATTTATACATTCAAAAAGCTAACCTAATTGTTTTAAAGAATAAATAACTAAAGCCCTACCATATTTTATTCAACTATGATTTTATAATCTTTAAAGTAATCTGATAATACTTTTTTCCAGCTATCTATATATGAGGTTTTTTAATATAGCTTTTATAAATTACTATATCAAAATTTTAACTCCACAATCTCCTAAAATGCTAATACAATAAAATCTGATTTGAGTAGGGAAATATTTTCAAAAAATGTCTATAATTATGCCTCATTTTCAACAGGATTCAAGCCACCAAGATTATAAGTAATTAATGACATTTTAAAACCAAATTAAATATTCTTCTATAAGCTTTGAAATTAAAGTTCTTCTTAGAAAATAGGTAAATTTTTTATGGATTTTCTGGTCTCATTTTTCATTTAAATAAAATCAATCTGCTTATCAACGAGTTCAAAAATATTAAGCTAATACTACTCAAATATCTATTATACTTACAAGTTTTCAATTTGGTTTTGCTTTTTTATGATACTAAGTACATTTAAATAAACTATGAGTTAAAATAAAATAATATCAAAAGCCTTTATATTTTTATTACTTAAAATTACAGCCAAATTCTTATCAATTAAAAATTAAAAATTTGGCAAATTTTCCTATAGATATAAAGCTAATTTAACTTCATTAAGTTAAAATAAATTTGCCTTTACTTATATGGCTAATGATTTATTGTCATTTAATTAATAAGTTTTAAAATCCTCATATAGATTTTCATTATCATAAATAACTTAAAAATATTATTAGTTATTTACTTTTTCATCTATAAAATCAAGAAACTAAAATGGTTATTTCCAAATATAAAAACACTTTAGAATATCACAAATATCATCCTCTTTATCTTACTATTCAATATTTAATATTATATAGAGATATTTATCTTTATCATCAAAACACACAATGATAAATTTATTGGCTATATTTTAAACACAAAAATTTTACACACTAGCATAGCCTCTATAAACTCAAGTCATCCATTCTTTGTATTGAGTATTAATAAAGTTGTTAATTAAAGAAAGATTATACATCTGTGGAAATTAAAAGCCATTAAGTCATTATTTTATTCAATCAAAAATATTATCATCTGCTTTTAAAATAATGGTTTGACCATTGTATATTTAAGACATGCTCTCTAGTATTATTTTATAGTGATCATGTTGAACATCCTGACAAGGAACTATTGAAACTTTCTTAATTAAAAATAGTGAAAGATTATCAGACTCAATTATTGTCTCTGTTTGATTTGCAAAAAGAAAATAAGTGTTTTTATTCTCTCCTAAAACACCAAGAAAATGATCAAAAATATTTTCCTAAACAACTCCTGTTATTTATTAGTTTGTAAAGGTGATTCTTTATATATCTGATTCATATTTCAGTTTAGATTAAAAATTTTAATGCTCAATAAAGAACACATCACCTTAACATAATTTTAGTTTACATTTTTATTGATTTACATTTGGTTGAATGGCGTTTTTTTTAAGCAAACGAAACATAATTTATTTATAAGCTGAATTAAAATTATTTTATATTAAATTATTAAAAAGAAATTAACGAAATTGAAAAAGAAAAATAATATATTTTTAGATTACCAGAGATATTTTAATGCTTAGTTTTTAATTACTTTAAATTCTTAAAAATTATTTAATCTGTATTTTCAAAGCCATTAGAATTATATTAAAAAAATACAAAGGTATTAAAACTACAAAAAAATAAAAAAATACTTTATTATTTTCTCCAATGCATTTTCCAACCCAAATACAATGATGCAGTCTTTATTTAATACATATATCACAGTCGTAGCAGTGATCTGCTTATTTATCTACCTATGACGCATAGAGATTACATTCGTCACAGAAGATCACTTCATTTGCTTAAGGCTACTTCTTTTAGGAACTTTTATTATAGTAGCCAGGATTAACTATAAAGCTAAGGAAATAAGAAATCTAAGCACATATTAATAAAAGCCAACAAAAAATATATTAGTTTTAGTTTACAAATTCCTTTATTGAAATATTTAAATAAAATCCAACACATAAAAGACCTAAAAATCCAAAAAAAAACATTGGCCAATGTACTCCAATAGCAAAAACATATTAATCTCATTTTTTGTATTTTAATAGCTTTAATTTTCCACAGCTTATTTTATCTTATTAAAAAGTATTTGTTTTCATTTATTGTTTAATTATAATTTATATAAAAATATGTAAGAAAGTAAAAAAAATCTTCTTAACGACTCTACTTAAGATTTTCAATAAACAATCATAGTGGAGAATTAAATAGCTAAAGAGCCAGAGATGAGGTCCCATGTTCTTGTATCTTTATGGAGAAGAATAGAATCTAAAATAAATGAAAATCAAGTTATTACAGAAGATGAATTTATCAATAATATTTATGGAGAGCTGGATTCTGATGTTCAGGATAAAAAACTTATTGGAGTAGGAGGTTATATACATATCTAGTAATATTTTATTATGTAGCTTGTAAGTGACTTTTTTACACTACTTATGCTGCTTTCCTTAATATACATGATCTATAATAAGAACATCTAGCTTTATATTATTCCGTGCATTTTATCAACATATAATTTAATATAAATCATTAGCACTGTTCATTATTTTTAAAAAGTTCAGAAGCTTAATTTTTATATTAACCTTTAGTACTAGTTAGATATTTTTATCTACTCAAGCTAGATTATTTATTATTTAGGACTTATATTATTATTTAAAAACTTAATTGCTTTTGAACTATCATATTTATTTCTTATACCTTATGCTGCAGTTGTTGCGTATATTGTTTATCATTATCAAGAGAAAAAGTTCATTTACACTTAGAGAATTATTCATGCAATGATTTTGTTCTAATTTGCCATGGGAAACTTGGTTCTGATAAAATAGGATGTCTTTCCTATGGCCATAAATCTTATCTTTACGATAGTGATATTTTTCTATCAATTTGTGATAGGACTTTTACTATTATTTGTTTTTCTTTCAGCCATCTTTCATATAACTTAGTATTAAATATTAAGCTTCAAAAAGATTGGAGTTTTTGTTTTTTCCACAAGAAATTTCTGGAGTGGTGTTTTTGGCCTGATTCTAACATCAAAGTACAAGCAACTAAGAGACCTTGGTAAGATTACATAGAAGGAATGGAATCCTGAGCTTATTGACTTTAATCTCTATATCGAACACACAAGCCCAATTCTTCGTATATTAATTGCTTGGTCGTGCATGTACTTCTTCATACTTGTAATATAGTAAAAGTACTCTAAGAAAATGATGAGTTTCTTACGACTAATTGTGTTTTGAAATGAGAACCTTTATTATGTTTATCAGGTCAAATATATAGAAAAATAACAATATTATTTATATAGATTAGGATTTTAGCTTTTTAAACCATATTGAATAGAAAGACTTGGAGCAAATGAAAATCCTTTACAAGTTAAAAAGCCTTATAAAATACAATCCAAGTCTTGTCTAAGCTGCAAAGAAAGAAATATTGAAATACACTCCCATCCTTGCAATCATGCTTATTTATGTAAAAGTTGTTTTTTGAATATTTACCAGCAAACTATAAGTGTTCAAATACCATGCTAAATATGTAAAAAGCTCATTGATAGAATACACTATATAAAATATGATTAAGAAAAAAAATAGTTCAGACTGAAAGGCCAGCTTGTTTTCGAATACATATAAATTTTCTACCTCATATGCAATTTTATTACATCATCATCTCTATTATTAGTTCCTCTTATAGCTCGTTATTATTCTTCACTATTTTATTTGGTCCTTATTAAAATATTTCTTAAATTTAAATTCATAAAAAATATTATAATGGAAATACAGCAAGGATATATTGGCAACCTAACCTCTGATCAAATTAACGTCCTTTAGCAAATAAGAGATTTTGTAAAGGCTTTTGATGACATCGATCTTAATTGATTTTCAGATTTTAATTTGCTTAGATTTTGCAGAGCTTGAAAATTTGATGTTGCCAAAGTAAAAGAAATGATCGAGAAATATGTTCATTGGCTAAGAAAAAATAATGTTGACAAGCTTGGAGACTTAAACATGGATCAATATGCTTTATTAAATGAGAACTCCTGTGTTGGCTACGCCAATACTGATAAAGAAGGAAGACCTGTGTATATTGAGAGAGTATCCAAACTAAAAGCAGATATAATCTTCTAGCACTACTCTGATTAACAGCTTATAGATTACTATATATAATCATATGAAAGACAGCTTAATATAATTTTTCCTGAATGCAGCAAATCTAAAGGCTAAATTGTAGACAAGACAGTGACGATTTTAGATCTTAAAGATGTCTCTGTTTGGAAACTACTAACAGGATAAGTTAAGCATTTTATTCACTTATCAATTGGAATAACCTAGGACAATTATCCAGAGACCCTAGGCAAGATGTTCATCATAAATAGTGGCATGTTTTTCAGCGGAGTTTGGGCTATATTTAAACATACAATGGATACTGTCACACAGAAGAAAATACATATAATTTCAGGTAGTGGGAAAAAAGAGCTTTTGGAAATAATTGATGCAAAAAACTTGCCAAAGTTTTTAGGTGGAGAGGCTTCTGATGATTTGCAATAGAATTATGGTGTGTGGAAACAAGAGTTAGACAAACAGCTGGCTAGCAAGAGTCTAAAGCATTCGGATTAGGATCTTTTTATGAAGTATTTTGGGTAGAAAGCAAATTGATAATAATTATAATGCATATATATAAGTATTAGGAAGTAAGAGGTTTGTATTCATATCTTTTAAAATCTCTATTTTGAATCTGATTAGCTTCTTTATGTTGATAATTAATAGACTAAGTAAGAGTACTTATTGCTTATGTTTATTATGCTTAATTTTATAAAAAATCATACTATTTTATAGGCATAGTTATTTCTTTGTTCTCCTTATCATTATTCTATGTTTATTTTTGATACTGATAATTTCTTGATCATTTTACTGTAACTTTTCATCCTTACTCATCAATATATTCCTAAACTATCTCAAGTTCTTAAATAGTTTATAGATCGAAAAATGCTGTTTAAATGTTGTTTGATAATATGTGCGTTTTAAGTTCAAAGAGGCTAAGAGCATGCTCTAATGATATTGTCTATTTATAATCCATTAGATAATCGATTAGATTACATAGTTATTCTTATCTGTTATATTTGATCTTAAACTCTCAAATTTATTATTAGAGAAAGTGTACATCAATTTCTCCATTATTTTAATATAGACTTTATAAGCTATTATTATTACCTATATAGAGTAGAGTCATCCCTAGGGCAAACAAATCATTTTATTTTATATTGAAATCTTTGTCTTTGGAAGAGCTGCTAATAATAGCATAGAGCTAAGGGCTTATATAAATATCTTAACCATCTGCATGTTTTTAAAATTGTTATTTTTCTATTGAATTTTTCTATTTAAAATTATCTATTAAAAAATACAAGTTATTTTCCTAATTATAGCCTACGTGGTTTGGATCTATATTGCCATGAGAACTTGAATTAGTTTAAATGCTCTATAAGGATAACAGAAGACTCTAAGCTATTATCAGCATTTATTTAGAATCTGATTGCAAACTATTATCCTTATGCTTAAGCTCCATTAATTACTCAGGATATTCAAAAAACGATTAAATTATATATGTGGTGGAGCAAAGTCCTTTCTTGACAGCGCTTTAATAATCTAATAATTTAACCCTATAATTCTAGTTCTCTTATAATCATTATAGTATTTTTTGAATCATATCCACTGCTTCTTATTTTTAATTAGTTTTTAATTCTTTGAAAAAAATTTATCTTTGATTTTCGATACCAAGTTTAGTTTTATATATAATGATATCGCCAAATACTTTATCATCCTTTTTTACTTGTTTTTACTCATACTGATTTAAATCCTAATAGATATGATTCAAATTATCTTCATTAAATTCGTTAATTTATTTAAAAAAATTACTCATTATTAAATATAAGAATTTAAATTTAATATAAAAAAATTATTCTTTTTGTTTTTTTATAAGAGTTCATAAAGGTTGCTATGACTTACTAAGCTTGCTTAATTATTTAGTACATTTTTGTAGCTGCCCAGCAAGCATATATATTTTTTAATTCTTAGTCTTTATTCTATTAATACATTTTTTTAACAGTATTTTTAGATCTTGATTTTCTTGATTAATTTTTTCATTTATTTTCTATAAAGAATTTTCTTATTATTTCTATAGCTTTAATTTGTAATAAGATTTTCTTATAATATCATTTTCAAGCTCAAGTAACTGAATTCTTTCTTTCTCAGTCTTGGCAGCCTTTAGTTTTGTTTGGCTTTCTATTTAGCTTTATTCTTTTATATTGTTCTTAGTTGATAATTATCTGATTTTCTATTTTCTTTGTAAACTAACAAAATCTTTTCTCTAAGTTATACTAAGCTCATTTTCTTGTATTTTGTTTTAAAAAATTTCTTTAAGCTAAACTTTATCATGGGAATAATTCGTTTTTCCATTCTTTTCCTTTTACATAATTATTTGTGTTAAAAATTATAAAAAATAAATTTATTAGTACAAGTCGCTTTCATCTTTGTTTTTATCCCTTGCATCCTAAAAACTCTCTTTTTAGTCAGCAATTTTAAGCTCTCTTTATTTCTCTTTCACTTACTAAGGAGGTGAATATATAAATAAATTATACCAAAAAATCCAAAAAAAATCTGTATAAAAATCAACAAGTCCATTTCCCCAGTACTGTTCTGAGTAATAGTATCTTCATTTACCCACAGCAATTCTTGTCTAGAAATAGTAATATAAATGTAGCACAATAAAAATGCCTATGTCTAACATCCAATCAAAGTTGGATAAGTTTGCCATGTATCCAGGGAAAAACTGCACATTAAAAAGCGTTATTGGCAAATAGATCAATATGTTAAGCCCTAATCCTAGTAAAATATTGTAATAAGTTTTGAAAATAAGAACAGAAATCATGTAGAAAAACTAAACAAAAAACACTCTATATAATATCGCTTGATAAACTATTAATAAATCTTCTCTCATGTCGCCAACAGTTGCTATAGCGAAGGTAAAAAACATTCCGTTAAGAAAACTAAAAGCAAAAACAAACATAAAGGCTATAAGAAAAGAGTTTATCCTGAATAGCTTAGACAAAACCACTGCTCCTATTATGAGCATTCCCATGATTACATATAATACTATTGCTATAGGACTATCAACATAAAAGTTGTAAAATAAAGTTTTGTCAATTACATTGTACTAACATAAAGCCTACGATACTAACTGAATTGCTGTTGTAAAAACCATAGCCATAGACACAAAGGCCAAAAATTTTCATTATTTTTAAGGACTATCACCCATGCACTCTCTTCAGGTATCTTATAGCATTGTTTCTCTTGGCATATCCTCATCTTCATTCAAGGACTCATTCAAACTTTACTGCATTTCATCCTCTTCATCTCGAGCCATTTTATTTATAATTTAAAATTAATACTGTTCTTAATTTTTTAAAATCTGGTCCTTATTTAAGATTTTTTAATTTTTATAAATCATGTTGAAAAAAAGATAAAATTTTGCTGAATCTTCTGAGTCTTCTGTTAAGGAGCACGACCCATAGGAGGCTGAGGGTGCTTTTGATAACTTTGGTATCTCAAAGGCCCAACAAGCCTCACTGATCAAAAATGGAATTAAGTATCTTTTTCCCATTTAGGTCAAGACCTTCCAAATGATCAAGGATGGAAAGGATCTTTTAGCTAAGGACAGAACTGGAAGTGGAAAAACACTGGCCTTTTCTCTTCCAAGTCTTGAGAAATTTAGACAAGAGAAATTGTTCTAAGGAAAAAGAGGATAAAAACCTCTACTTTTGGTCTTGGTTCCAACAAGAGAGCTTGCCATCTAGGTAACAAATGAGTTCAAGAAGTTTAGAACCCAAGACAATGAGTTTTGAGTTGAGGCTATCTATGGACAAAGCAGCATCTATGATTAAATTAATGCTTTATAAAACGGAGTTGAAATTCTCATTGGAACCCCAGGAAGAGTCAAGGATCTTATCTCCAGATAAAAACTCAATTTTAGTGACTTGAGAACCTTTGTCTTAGATGAGACTGATCAGATGCTTGATCAAGGATTCCAAAATGACATTGAGGAAATTCATGGACAAATTGTCAGAGATACTTAAGAGGTTGGAAGAAAATAAAACTCTGTATAAATCTTGCTCTTCTCAGCTACTCTCCCAGCATGGGTCTAGAGAGTGGGGTCCAAATACATGAAGCCTGACTTCTCAACAGTTGACATGGTAAGAGGTAATGAGAATAAGACCTCAAAGACAGTCCAGCACTTGAAAATAGTTTTCCAAACAAAGAACTAAAAAGTGACAGCCATAGGTGACATAGTTAGTGTATATGGAGGACAGCTTGGAAAGACAATAATTTTCACTAATAAAAAAGCTGAAGCCAACGAAATTTTGTTAAATGGAAATCTCAAAGTTGATGCTGATGTTCTTCATGGTGATGTTCCTTAGAAATAAAGAGAAGTTGTTTTCTAGAGCTTTAGAGAAGGAAAAATTCAGTGCATGGTTGCTACTAATGTTGCTGCAAGAGGACTTGATATTCCTCTTGTTGATCTTATTATACAGCTTAACCCACCTGAGGATATTGACTCTTACATACACAGAAGTGGAAGAACTGGAAGAGCTGGTCATAAGGGAATCTGCATCACTCTTATAACAAAATGGGAAGACAATATTATTAGAAAAATTGAGCAAATGGCTTAGATTAAAATCTCTTAAGTGGGAGTACCTCAAATTGAAGATATAATAAGCGCAAGTGCTATAAATGTAAGAAAACAATTTGATCTTGTTTCAGATAAAGTTTTGCCTTTTTTCAAATCCACTGCTGAGGGAATTATCAAGCACCACGATGCTCTTGATGCTTTATAAAGGGCATTGGCAATTATATCAGGATATACAAAGGATATACAATAAAGATCTTTGTTAGGTAGTGCTGATGGCTATATAACTTATGTCATTGAGACCTCAAGAGAAGTAAGAGGAAAAGGCTACATTTGGAACATTCTTAAAGACTTCTACTCTGAAGAGATTATCAATGACATGAAAGGCATGAGAATTCTTGGCAACAGCAGAGGAGTCATCTTTGATCTTGGCAAGAAACATGAGCTTGTTTTTGACTCAATTGCAAAGGACTTAACTAAATAAGGACTTACTGTAAGCAAGCCAGAGGAACTCCCTGAGCTTCAAGAAGAAGGAAGACAAATGGAGAGAAATTACGATAGAGATTATAACTAGTAGTAGCAAAGTTACAGGGGTAATAATGACAGAAGCAATAATGACAGAGGCAATAATGATAGAAGAGATTTCTCAAGAGACAGATAATAATCAGGCTACAATTGATAAGATTCTCAGCCATAAGGAGAGAAGGACTACACTAGACTTTTCATTGGTAATCTAGACTACTCAGTTGACAACAACAAGCTAAGAGCATTTATTGAACAACAAGGTCTCAAATCCTTAGATGTCTTCATTCCTTTTGACTAGGATTGAAAATCTAAGGGTTTTGGCTACGCTAGATTTGCTGATGAGCAAACTGCCAAAGAAGCTCTTAGGCAACTAAATGGAGCAAGACTTGAAGGCAAGAATCTAAGAATTGACTTTTCAAATGGAAGAAAATAAGCCAACTAAAAAATTATATTCCTAATTTCATTTTAAAGAAATTCGGATAGAAAGGACCTGCATTTAGTACCGCATCTATTTTATAGATGTTTGTGCATTTAATGTTATGATATTGCTGTGCCTGGTTTTAGAGGAGTTTTTATTAAAGACAAAGAACTCTTAATAAATATTAGGTACCAGCTCTTTCTATCTGTATTGAAAAATATTGTATTTATAATTTTATTTTTAGCCAAGCTTAAAATTTGATCATCCACCTTATTAATATACCTGGAGGATTATGTACCTTCACTGAGGTGACAATGTTTTTCTTGTCGTTTTCTTCAGCTTATTTTTCTTAGATTTTGGTCTCAGTTTTCTTTTGGTTTTTTGATTCAGGTTCGTTCCATGCAAGATTCACTGAGCAGTTTCCGCCAGGTCTTTAGAGTACCTTTATGTCATTGAGTTTTCAGATTTCTTTGTCCTTATTAAGCTACCATATTTACTAAATGATTATAAGAATTATAAATTTAGTATTATTATTGTTATAAAATGTCAGAGGAAAATTCAAGCTATTATGATGATGTAAAAGAAGAGTATGTCTCAAAGCACTTTTAAATGCTATAAAGATTGAATGAGAACTATGGACTGTAAAATGGAGCTATATTTGCACAGTAAGAATAAAAGAACAGTTTAGACAAATAGTCTTAGTTGTATTAGGATATTTACTAGCAGTTGGAGGAAAATACAGAGAGCTTTAAGAAGTAAAATTAAAGTTAGAAAATCTAAGATTAATAAGGGATATAAGATACTCCTGAATATATTAATGTCTTTAAGATGTATGTAGATCAAATTATCCAAAACAAAATAGCTATTTAATAAATAATATAGAAAATATAAAAAAGTATTTTATTTATATAATTTACTCAAAATAATATGGGGTTTGGGGTTTGGGGTTT
>ERZ724506.679-NODE-679-length-11884-cov-7.558965_pt1 | contig 11884 bp, 14 predicted proteins | sample MGYA00376039_ERZ724506 | MGnify/ENA primary metagenome ERZ724506 (study PRJEB28724, sample SAMN07190887) | wastewater metagenome | isolation source: effluent of sewage treatment plant in Hong Hong | place: USA: Christiansburg, Virginia | collected 2016-03-01 ... | reverse complement strand
GGTAGTAGTCAATGGAACACAAAATTTTTAATAGTGAAAAAACAGATTACGAACTACCCGCTTTATTTTTAGGTGAAGACGCTGGTTTGTTCGATACAGTTAATAAAGCATATCCACGTATTTGGAAGCTTTATAAAACTCTAAAGAAAATGGATTGGGACGAAAACGAATTCGATTACAGCGGATGTAACGTAGAGTTTAAGACTTGTGATAAGTCTACGTATAACTTAATGATTAAAACTCTTACATGGCAATGGGAAGCCGATAGCGTAGCTTCTAGAACTATATTACCGGTAGTAAGTGCATTTTTAAGTTCTAGTGAATTGCTAGCTGCGTATGCAGAAGTAACTAAGAACGAAATTGTACACGCTGCTACTTATAGTGAAATTGTAAGAAGTTCTTTTGACAATCCTAAAGCAGTATTGAAAGATATTCTAGCAGAAAAAAATGCTTTGAGTAGATTAAATACTGTAGCTAAATATATGGGTGAGGTTTACACTGTATCTCACCAATATGCTTTAGGTATGTTAAGTAAAGATGATCCTGTAGTACAAGACGCTTGCGTAATGTTCTATGCAATTATGTTTGCTTTAGAGCGTATCCAATTTATGGCTTCTTTTGCTGTTACATTTGATATTTGTGAGACTGGATTATTTAATGCAATTGGTAAAGCAGTACAAAAAATTGCACAGGAAGAATTTGAAATTCATGTAGAGTTAGGTAGAGAAATTCACAGACATGTTGATAAAACATGGTTTAAACGCAACATTGATAAAATCAAAGCTGTGTTTGATGAAGTTGTTAATAGTGAACGTGAATGGATTCTTTACCTATTTAAAGATACTGATCGCGCTAATAGAGTAACCGCTAAATCTCTAGAGCAATGGTTACTCTATAATGCTAAAGACGCATATGAGTATTTAGGCATTCCAAATGATCTTTTCGAATTCCCTGAAGAAAACCCATATCCGTGGATGGCAATGTGGCTAGATATTTCTAAAACTCAATCTAGTCCACAAGAAGAAGATAATGGTGGTTACAAAGTTGGTGTAGTAAGAGCTAATGATGTAGGTATTAAATTTGCTATAAATTTCTAATAGATGTACTAGTATACACTGCACCCGTACGGGTGCAGTGTATACATTTATAAACATATATTATTTAATTGTAGCAATGCCATTATAAACTTTACAATACAGGAAATTAATTATGCAAGAATATGCCGTTAGTAGATTAATTGGTAGATTAACACATTCTATCGAAAGAAATAACTATCTACTAAATACATTTCAATTAAAAATGATAGTAGCTAAAGAATATCCATATTTGCATTTAGTAGATGACTTTAGTGTTATATTAAACTTGCAACAAGTAACTATGACTTTAATAGGTTATATAATAGATAATGATAAAACTAATAAAATTAGATCTAATATAAAAGACCAAAAAACTAATTGGCACGTAAAATGGATGTCTGAAGTATATAGTAACACATTAAATACATATGACCTAACCAACGATAATTATATAGAAAAGTTTAATGATGTATTATTAAGTCATCGCGATCATTTACAAAAAGATTTGACATTTTGGCAACAGGGAGAAGAATACCTTAATGTTTTAAGTAGCATGGAAAGTCACTATGTAAAAGATAATATTGTTGATCAATATAAAACTAGATTTATAAATTATCTACGAACCACCGACAAATTAAATGTAGGCGAATCAATTAGAGAAATATTAATCAGAATTAATAACATGGATGGTTTAGCCTTACATAAAGAATTTATTAGGCTAAGTACTATAGCCGACACTACATTAATTCTGCAAGGTGTTTGTACAGAGCAAGGCTTTAAAACATTGCAATGTTTCCATGTAAGTTTATTAAAATCTGCTATAGATGAAATGTTAAAAAGTAATATTATTACAGCAAAAAATCTAGAATCTATTAAATTATCATTTAGTCCCTTAGTAGTTAATAATAGTTTAGTAGATGAGCATGGTTTTGCCGTAAATGTTTTTACTTTAGAAATGGATGTAAGTTATATAGCATTAGAAAATACCATGCGTGGTTTTATGATAGACGCTATTAATTCTTTAGCTAAATAGGTAACGTATATGGGGACTGGCAATCAATTTAAAAATGTAGATGGCGCTGGGTGTTTAATTATGATACTAGCACCCATTGTAGTAATGGGTGTTTTAATTGCTATAGGTTTTATATTTAGTCCTACGTAAACTTTATACACTGATCCCTTTAAGGGATCAGTGTATAAATAACATTATCTTTATTTTTTACCAATTTAATGTTCTATTGTTATTAAATTTATTACTATCTGAAAGGTAGTAATTTGTCATTTCTGTATATTCTTCTAAAGAAGGTACAAAAGATTCATACTCTAATCTTTCTTCTAAAGACACATCAATATCAGTATCGGTAGGTAAGCCTAAAAGCTCAGCCACCATAGCTTTACTCCACTGCATGATCTCTATGCTTCTAGTCGATACATTCATCTTTTCGCCAGTATCTAATAACAACTTATTAATATAGGTAGACGAATCCTGCCCTACCCTATCTATTCTTGATATGGCTTGTTGATAAATATAATCTCTAAAAGGACTATCGATCATTATAATAGAGTTAGCACTAATAACAGGTACTGCTGTAGATAATGATTTATACGTAGCACATAACGGATTAACGTCAGCTTTGGTATCAAACATATGCATTATTTGCGGTAGTTGATTATTAGTTTCTTGATATACTGTTAAAGGTAGGAAACCTAATTCTTTAACTCTATCAGATACTAATAATATTACATCCACATAACTAGAAAATATTAATGTTTTCTTTTCTGCATTGTTAATTAAACCTTCTAAGTCCGCTGCTAAAGCTATAGCTTTAAAGCAATCTATTCTGCGCTTAGTTAACACCGTACCTAAAGCTTCCCCCATTACTTTTAACTGTACATATTTTACAATACTACGTATGTTCTTAAATGTCTTTTGCCATTCGGTCGGTAACGAAGGTATAAGAGTCTTTAATTCATAGCTATTGCAATAAACTACCTGATCAGACATTTTAAAAGGATCGTAACCCTTACGAAGTTGACTTACATATTCCACATATTGGTTAAATAACAATATAGATTTTTCATTACGTAATGTTTGTCTATGTAATTTTAAACAATAGTCGAACTGACTAATATATTCATCCATATTAGCTTTGTAAAATTCTATCCTAGCTTTTACAAAGCTAGCCATATCTTCTCTTACTTTATCTAAAGTAAAGTAATCACCATTTGGTACTTTAACATATATGTCTGTTTCTACCGGCTTGTAAGATCTATTATCATCTTTAGTAATGCGGTGTGTGAATGTAGTAAACCTTTGAGCTAATATGTAGTTGGCTTTATTGCCATTCTTACCATATACTTTCTTAAAAGTTTTCTCTACATCTAAAGTAAATAAAGGATCAATAGCCCTTAGTAAAGGAATAGACTCAGCACCCAATGCTTTAATAGGAGTACCGCTCTGCCACAACACCGTGACTAAGTTAGGTATGGATTTACATAACCTAACAAAACTATCGGTTCTAACACTGGTAATTTCATTTAAATTATGACATTCGTCTAAAACTATAGCTACCTTACCTTTTAATTTAGGTATTATATCTATTGCTTTTTCTAAATCTTCATAGTGAAAAACAAAGAATTCTTCTTTTCCTGTTAAAGGTTTTTTATCGTAAGAAATCCACGGTTGAGGACTATCTTTAAAACGTGTAGTAATATCAGTTTGCCACACTCTATATATGGCATTCTTAGGTGATATAATTACTGTATAGTTGGCCTCTAACACTTGAGCTAAAGCTAAAGCTGTAATGGTTTTACCAGTACCTGGGTCAGCATGTAATAACATGCCATTTAAATTGTACTTTATTACAGTTTTACTGTAGTTATCCAAAAACCCTAATTGATTAGGGAATAAATCTATATTAAACCTTTTCAATTTATGTAAATTTATTGGTAAAGTATATTTATCAGATTCATCTGTAACTTTACTTAACCATGTATCTTTCTGTAAAGTTGCTATTATTTTTTCTAAGTGTTGTCTAGAAAATCTTAAAAAAGGTTCCTCTCTCAACCTTTCTAAAATCATCAGTAGTTCAATGGCAAAGAAACTATGCATTTCTATATAAGACCAGCCTACGCTTATAAATAAATTATTAGACATCCACCCGCCATAAACTTTGTGTATTTCTAATACCAATAATTTACATTTAAAACCTTCTAATCTAATACGGTTTGTTTTAGTATTTTCTTCTACTTTTATTTGACTTAATAAATAATTTAAATAACTCATGATATATTTACAACCGCTTAAGGTGATAGAAATATTTTTACATAAAATTTCAGATATATATTACTTTAATGTAGAAGCTAATAATTCCATTAGCCTATAAACAGTCCAGGAGACTAATTATGAGTTTATATTCTTTACAAATAAAACAATGTACTACTAAGGATTGTGTGAAATTTACATCTTCCTCTGAATTAAAAATTATTACTAGTAATAGTAATAAATTTTTAATTAGTGAATTTTCATATTTACCATTCCCTGACGTAAAAAACATTTACATAAAAACAGTTAGAGAGGAAGATGTAAATACTTTAGCTAACAGTGAGTCCTTTATAATATATTATAAAGGACAATTAGTAATGTCTTTATGTAATATTGTTAAAGATGAAATAGCAGAAAAAGCAGGATATAAAACTTTTGCATTTAAACGCGAATACGGCTCATGTTTATGTTTATATGGTCCTCAACACAAAGGTTATAAAGGAAGAGGTGTATTCGCAGCTTGTAAAGATATTACCAAGTAAATAAATACACTGGTATTAGTAGACACTGTGCTATCCCCGATAAAGATTTTAAACACTTTAAAAGTGGCACAATGGGTTCTTTATCTAAGGATAGTACATTTAGTGTTTATGTAGAAGGTAAAATAGAACCTGTTTATACAGGCAATCAAGCCACCTTTTATATTTACAAAAACTTTAATGACAATAAGTATTATCTAGTCGACAATGTCTTTTATTTAATTAAAGCTATAACGCATTACTATAGTGAAATAAAAGGCGACTATGGCGGCGATAGTATGCTAACTGAGCCTAGATATAAACCTGATACTTATAAATCTAAATACACCGTTACAAAGTCTGGTTTGTCTTATCCTAAATGGATACACAAACCTAAATCTTAAATATTTATAATCCTTTACCTCATGTGAGGTAAAGGATTATAGTTAAGTATCTATTATTTTTTGTTTATATATTATTTTAATGTAAGTAAATGTAATATAAATCAAACAGGACCGTAGTTATGTTAAATGTAGACGCAGCTAGAATTAATTTAAATAACATTATCAATAACCCTAAAGTTATTACCTTATTAGAAAATATTGACAATGTAATAAATGACAAAGACATTAGTAAAACTTTAGTTAATGATATCAAAAATATTATACTAATTCCTTTATTTGCTTTTTTTGACGATGTGACTTTTAATACTAAGGCACATATAAGAAATTTAGACGCTTTAGAATACTTAGATGCTTTGGTAGGTCTGTGTATTTTTAATAAAATCAATACATGTTTACAAGAAAGTAATAGTGTAGTTTCTACCTATTCATTATTGGCAACTAATGAATATTTGTCTAATGATGGCGAGATAGCGCATTGCGTAAAAACTTATGCGAAAGTAGCCGATATGTTACACATAGCTGGATCTTTAGATCCATTGACAGAAAAAGGCTTCTTAGTTAAAAAATTTATCTATAGCTTTGTTGGATTTTTAAGTTTAACAGATATACAAAGACAAACATTGTTATCATGTAAAACTACAAATGTAGCTACTATTTATAGAGTAACATTAGTTAGCATATATGACATTTGTATAGCAATAGATAATCTAGATCTTTTTATTTATATAGCAAGAAAAATGTTAAAACATTATTATTTAAATGCACTTAAATATAAAGGTTACGTAATAGATTTATTAGCAATAGATTATAAAGTTATAACGCTTAACAGTGACCGCAATGCTTTAAAAATATTAAACGAACAAAATGAAATAGTTAAAGGTTTAATAGAAAGTACATTATAAAACGCACCCATATGTGAGCAAAACAATTATGAAAACACATAAACCTAAACCTAGAGTACGTACGTTATCTAATGGAGGTATCGGTAAAGACGGTTATAATTATAGACAATTTATAATGTCACCTGATTTACAATTGCGCCCTATAGTAAGTTGTACATGGGATTTCTCTAGTGCCTATAATAAGTTAGTGGCTGAGCCATTAGTAAGTTATCAAACTAATCCCACTGTAGGTGATTTATTATTTAAATATAAGTGGCGTGTAAAAGACAACAATGATGTAGAAGTACTAACTGTATCGGAATGGTTAGGCGATAAATGGAATTTACTTTATACGCCAGTTCAAAATGCGCATTTAACAACATTGCGTAAAAACAATTATGATTTATATAGTTGGTTAGATTCACGAGGCAGTACGATTATACCAACTAACATTGTATCGCTATTAGAGTATCAATCTATAGCAGGTAAGATTCACCAATTAAAAGATTTCGCACATTGGGGTTTTAGTACTGACGGTTGTTTGTTCGACAGATTAAATATTTACGAACACCTTGTATACACGCCTTCTAGTAACTTGCGATATAAAGCTAGTGTAATGGATTTAAGTTTTCTAAAAAGACATAAGTCTTCTGAAGATTATTTAATAGGTTTTACCAAAAGCTTTGTTGATGATAAAATGTTCATGGTACCTACACTGTTAGCTACCGATGCTAGTGTTTACGCTTTTGATATTAATAACGTACCTAAAGATTACGACTATATATGTCGTATAACTAAAGTATTGGGGTTGGTTGATTATGAAATAGTAACAACTAGTATTATCGTAGACAATCGCTATGCTAGATCTAAACCACCTAAAAAAAGGATACATAAATGACAAATGATGCATATACAGTAGTCAGTGAATATATAGTAGGTTGGCTGACCGATGACCATGTAGCTGACGGTATAAAAGTAGCTAATACTTTTAACCTTAATGAAGTGTGGAATGGATGGTTAAGTGATATACCGCAGCCAGCTAATAATCGTTTTGCTTTGGTATTTAACAATGACGACTACGGTAGGCATTTTGATATCGTAATTGAAATAGATAATACAGTAATACGTTTTGTACAAACGCCTATTGCAGAAAATAGTCATGTAATTATAAGTGACATAGTACCATTCGGTATAGTTTATAAACCCATTAGTGATCCTTTATCTGATTGCGTAAGAAAGTTTAATGGTTTATTTTTAGATAAATCTAACGATGTTTATAAATCTTTTAATAAATGTTTATTAAGCATTGTAGAACAATATATGTAACACGTATACACTATACCCTTGTAGGGTATAGTGTATAATATTTTAAGTAAATAATTTTATTAATGTGTAAAAATACTAAATTAGATAGTTAACATTAGGAGTAACAAATATGCTTTATCAATACGTAGGGCACAGTTTAGCACAATCGGCTAATAATAACCATATACAGAAACGTGAGGATGGTTATTATCAAGTTAAATTAGCTAGTTTCGAATTAATACCGGAAGACGATTCTACAATAAAACAAGGTTATGAACTACAATCATTATTAAAAACTTTTAATTATGAATCGCAATTTATGAGTCGCGTAAATAACAGTACTCTTTTTGGCGAATATGGGTTCCCAGACACTAGTAGTTTTGTGGTAGATAAAGATAGAAACGTAGTTGACGGGACTTATAGTCAACGAATTGCAAAAATAAATATGGACAACGTAGCTTTACGCTACGACAGCATAGTAGTAGCAATTAAAACAGACAGCGATATAATCACTGAATTGTATTTAAAAGCTATGGTTAAGCCATGTGGCCTTAATAAAGTATTTATAGAAGATTTATTTTCAGATCCACAAAATACTAATTGGGGTTTTGGGATGCGAGGTTTTACTAACGATACTTTTCTTGATGGACGTGTAAATAAATCTTTAATCGAATGTATTACTTTTGACTTTATCCAAAATCCCAAAGTACAAAATTAATTTTTAACTAAACTAAAAACAGGATACGTAATAATGAACCACGAATTTACATTAAATTTTAATCTAGTATTGGCTTCTGATCCTACTGGAGTGATCGGTAATAACAACGACTTACCTTGGGGTCATGGTGAGTTGACAGGTGATCTAAAACGTTTCCGTCAGCTTACAGATGGTAAGATAGTATTAATGGGTAGTAATACTTACCGTAGCTTACCTACCTACCCAAAAGGCTTGCCAGGCAGATTGAACATAGTTGTTAGTAGTTCTTTTAGTTTAGAACACGATTTAAATGAACTGTCTGATGTAGGGCATTTATTGCATAGCTTAGATGAAGACGTTGATGCATCTAGCTTTAATATTTCTGATAACGTAATGGTATTTAAAAATGAATATCGTCATGTACATAGTCAAGAACCTTTACATATATATGAAAATGTAAATATTAAAGCTCTATTAACAAAAATCTTCCAATGGCATAAAACTAACCCCGAATCTCCAATTGTAAAGTCTAAAGTAATAGACAATAAAGTAATTGTAGAACCGATAGAAATTATGGTAATTGGCGGTAGTAAGCTTTACGATAGTTTTTTGTACATTGCTCAGAAAAATGAACTTATCAGTGGATCGTTATCAAATGGTAATGCATTGCATCCATACACTGCTATTGTTAATAGATTAAAAAATATACATTTTACATTAACTAAAAAACTTTATAAAGGTAATACAAGTTCTATTATGGCTAAAAGCATAATCAGATCTTTAATTTATAAAGATAGAAAATTTAGTGAATGTAATTGGAATATTAGTAAAGAAACTCACGAAGCAATGCAATCGCATGTAAATTTTGATTTAGAGATAAGTCAATCATTGTCTTCATTAATACAAAAATAAACTAGCTATAGTGGGTATTTAAATACCCACTATAGCTCATTAATTAAGGTAAACTAAAAAATGGATACAAAAGTTTTTAAACGTAGTGAAATATTAGGTAAATTAACAAAACGGGGTTTTGCTATCACCGATGGAATGTTGTCATGTATATGTGAAATGATACAAGAAGCCGGCGGTACATTTATAAATGATTCGGTAAATAATACAGTCAAAAGTGAATTACCTTTTGATACAATCGAAAATGCCGTAATCAGTAATTTCCCAGTTTATAAAGGCGGTTCAGACGAAGAATCATTCATACCTAAAGATTATTTTAATGGTTTGGTACGCACCGAAAAAAGTCGCAATGTTAATGCATTAACAAATAACTTAACTATAACTACCTTGCCTATATATTGGGAAGAAAATGACAACCTAATTGGAATAGGTATGGTAAGTAATATTAATGTCCAATTAGGTGATAGTGGGCGTAGGTTATTTATTAGAGGTCAAGTAAAGTTAAATAATAATCCCATTGTACAAAGATTATTATCAGATAAAAGAATAGAACCATATTCTAATATGTTTGGTATTGAACCATCTTTAATGACACTATTAATGGTCGATGAATCTCTTTCTACGTTAGCCGTACATGGTATAATTGTAAAAGCAAAAACTGTACATGATTATTTTTTACCAGATCACAATGCTAAAGATAAAAAACCAATTATTAATTATGAAGTAGGATTATTTACTAAAGCCCCATTTACCGTAGAGTGGAATAAAGTAGAAAATTCAATTGAAGAAGCTATTGTATTAAAGCAAAATGGTTTTACTGTAAATAAAGATCTAGATATTTCAATACGTAAAAATGTTAGTTATGGCACAGCTATTCCTACAGTAGGCGGGTATCTATGTCTATTAAATTTCTTAGGTAAAATAAAACCTAAGTTTACTATTAAAACCAATTATATATTTGTATCTATGGAGTGACCATGTCCTTGTTAACTGAAGATATGCTAAAAGATTTATCTGACAATAAACCACTTTATGATTTATTACACATCGATTGTAATAGTTATGAAAGTGAATATTTAGAAGGTAATAAAATTATAGAAGATGCTAAACGCATGTATAATCACCCTAAAGAATGGGGTGGCATTTACGATACTATTAATGCGTTATTTCACAACGGTCCTTTAACGGCAGGTGACCTACCTTCTAAAGGCGCAAAAGCAATTTTAGTACAATATGGTTATTGTACAATGATTGTTGTAAAAGGTGAAGATGGTCACTATGCTTTAAATATGAAAGGTTACTATCTATTTAAAATATTCGAACATTGCATTGCCGAATCTAAAAACCCTACACGACCCAATGTTTTAACAATAACTTTAGATGTTGTAAATATTAACAATGTTAATTTTGTTATTTATGGACATGACATTATTACTTTACAATCTATTTTAAATTGGATAGATAAAGCTATAGGCGATCAAATAGTTAGAAGTGTCGGTGTAACACAGTACATAAGTGGAATTATTTGTGACTTCGTATTTTCTAGCTATGAGGTCGTAAATAACAAACTTAATATTTACTGTAACTTTACACTAGGTAAAGAATGCACTGTGTTAACTGACCTAGAAAAAATTAGAATTATATCCGATAGTGACATTTTACATTACGATATGGTATTAGTAAACACATCTGCTAAACTGTTAATTGATAACCATAGTGAAATAGAAACTGAAGGTAGATATAAAATACCTATAAGTCAAATTGTTGATATAACAATGATTCAAGTAATCGATCGTAACGGCAGTGGTGTTTTTAGTAAACCACACGTACATTTAAATTTATTAGATATGATTAATGATCCAAGGAGTAACGTAGGGTGGCAGTAGAAACAATTAATGGTTGTTTATTTAAAGCTTTAGACAATGGCGAAATAGATGTAATAGCGCATTGTGTAAACTGCGTGCCTCGTATGTCTAGCGGTATAGCAGGTTTAATTCGTGATAGATATCCAGATGATTATGCGTTTTATATAAATCATACACGTTTACTTTTAGATAGTGGTCATGACCCTCTAGGTAAAATTTGTCATTTAAATAAAATAGTTAATCTTTATGGACAACGTTTAGACTTTACTGAGTATTGTAAAAAAAGATTTGCAACATGTCCTGAAGGTGGTGAACTTGTACTTAAAAGACCTAGACTAGTAGATTATTATGGTCTAAGTAAAGCTTTACTTAAACTAAGAGATTTATCTATACGTAAAAATATTACTATAGGCATACCTTTTAATTTAGGTTGCGGCGAAGCAGGTGGTCAGTGGTGGATTGTAAGTAAGTTAATCGCTATAGCTTTTAGTAGTAGATTAGCTAAAATTAAAATTTATAAATTAGAGGATTAAATCAATGAACTTAGCCCCAAGGTACTATCCAGCTAATAATAACAACCCTAGTTATGGTTTAGATAGCATTCTTAAAGCATTGGTCTATGCTCCCGAATCTATAGGAGCAGTAGACTACATTGTTAAAAGAAATGGTGCTAAATGTACAGGCATTAAACAAGCTATGTTTGTTTATGATGGCAATGGTCCTATACCTGCGTCTACGTTACGTAAGGTAGCTATTAAGACAGCTATTAAAGAACTCATTTGTTATTTGCGTGGATATGACAACATAGCTCAGTTCCATTCCTTAGGCGTTAAAACATGGGATAAAGATGCTACAGAAAATATTTCTTGGCTAAACAATCCTAATCGTAAAGGCGAAGGTGACATTGGGAAATGTTACGGTGCTTTAGCTAGGAATTTAATTGGTCCTAATGACGAAACTAAAA
>ERZ724506.677-NODE-677-length-11894-cov-5.762649_pt1 | contig 11894 bp, 10 predicted proteins | sample MGYA00376039_ERZ724506 | MGnify/ENA primary metagenome ERZ724506 (study PRJEB28724, sample SAMN07190887) | wastewater metagenome | isolation source: effluent of sewage treatment plant in Hong Hong | place: USA: Christiansburg, Virginia | collected 2016-03-01 ... | reverse complement strand
AAATCTATTAGGCCGAACAAATTCAGGATTGCAAACTTCTTTCTCATCCCAAATCTTTACAAGAGAGTCACCGTATAGTTTCAAATCGTTAAAACAACGGTCTTGCCAGATTATTTTCATCACTGGACAACTCGAAATTTTACCAAACTTCAGCTCTATTCAATAAGTTAACAAACATCAGATACCTCAATAAATGACAGAGAAAAAGGGCAGGAATCACTCGAGATGATGGGGATAACTTTTCAGTTATCAGCTCAGACATTGGAGGCAAAGGTCACATACAGCACATTATTGGACCACGTTGCAAAATGGGGAGCATTTTTCAATGTGCTGTTTGGCGTGTTCGCAATATTTTTCTTAGCTTACAACAAGAAAAGATTTTATCAGAAAAACCCAGATTGGGACAGGTTCAAAAACAGAAAAAGATCAACAGATTTAATCTACAGTGATCAAATTCCTTAATAAAAATGATTATTTATATAGATTCAACAATTTATGGTTGTATCTGAGTGTGAAAATTATATCCATAGTGATTTGATGAATATTTATTTATGTGTTTGCGATGTAAATGGCCTATGAGTGAGGGAAATGAAAGTATCGAGAAAACTCTAGAATTTAAATAACTATATATATTCAAATACTTTATAATCGAATTTTAATCATTATAAACTCTAGAAATTCTTCTGAAATGTAATTACAGAATCAGGTAGCCGAGATCCGATCATTGGCTCCTATCGAGGCCCTGTGCCCTATTTATTCTATCCAGAGCCGCCCCTGGTACAAAGTGTATAGGTAATTTATCACTGATTTAGAGCATAATGCATGATCCCATTCCACACATATTCAATTAAAGTGGTATATATCATTACCTTCATTGCGTTCAAGATATACGTGAGAATCGAACTTTATCTCGTGCCGATGGTTTACCCTCAAGCATTCCCAATATCATATGACTAAATCCCTGCCAGCATATAATTAAAGCAGCCAATCCCCCAACCTATCCCTCTAGCTTGTTACTCCTTTAACTGCATATATTGTGCGAGGTGTAAATTAGGCGCATCCTGCAAGCATCATATTCCAGGGGGAGGATTTTATGACGAAATCAAAAGATAGAAGCAAAAGATGGAAACATAAAATAAAACCTAATCCGTTATCGAAGCCAAAATGGAGGAATGATTTTAGACTCAATATATTCGATAATTATTTCTTTGCTCTGCCTTTCATCTGGTTTATAATAATATTTAATAAAACAGAAATTTCATTTTTAAATAATAGATGTCATATAGAAACACTCTATCAGGTCTCACAATTTCTTCGCCAAGAAATGCCTCATCATTTCCTCAACAACCCCAAGTAGCTCTCACTCAAAATGATGTGAGCAGAATAGTTGGTGTTCCAGTGAGAGGAGGAGAAAAAATTAAGGGTACAATTTATAATAACATAGGGTAAAGCAGAATTACTTATATGCCTTATGAGAAAAAAGTAGTCTAGTATGAAGAGAGGCAATATGTCGAGAGAGTTCCTGTCAAAAGAAAAGTTGTTTAGTATGAATAACGGATAGTGATAGAAGAAATTCCCAGAGAAGTGATCAAAACAGATTACTACGCGGTTGAGAATATAAAGCAATATGTTAAATAAATAATTCCATAAAAGCAGATCGAAATGATTCCCGTCGAGAGAAAAGTGAAAAAAATTTAATATATCCCTGTCGAAAAGTAATTTAATATTGATGTAGACAAATTGTCCATTACCCATAAGGGCAGGATCCGAATTATGCCAAAAAACAAAGCAGAGTTATTTTAAGAAATCAAGGCGTCAATGTGAGACAAGATGCTCAATTTATTCCCCTGGATCCTAAACTGATTTACAATTATTCAAAAGAGCACGGAAATAGTCCCATTGGATTTATCTAAAATGGACATAAGCACAATCTATCAACGACTCCCATGCCAACTGCATATGCTGATGAGGGCTATTTCACAGGTAATTCTCAAGTTTACTACAATGTGGAGCCTCGGACCTATACAACAACAACTCATCAAGAAATTAACATCAACCCATATTGATCTTTGTATTTTAATGCAGCAATTGTATAATAATATTATTGAAACTTTATTGACTGACTCAATGGAAGTAAGCATCCAGACCGAGAAACGGAAAAAAAACCCACCACCTCCACCGTCAGAACCCGAGCAGACAGAAGAAGATGATGATCACATTGCAGTAACAGATGAAAAATAAAAGTAAAGAGAAAATAACATAGAGATCGCAAAATCAAGAAGTTAACTCAAGTGAATCGAGAACTAATAGAGAAATTAAAAAATCAAAACGAATAACTGACAAAGAAAATTAACAAACAAAAAATGAAGCCTGGTCGATCTATGTCTTTAAAATCATCTCCCAAGTCAGGCAAGGAAATGGAGAGTACTAAGAAATAATTAATGAACGCGTACAAACAGATAGATATGTACAAGTCAGTACTCACCACTCTCAAAGCCAAATAGATATCAATAGACTCTGTGGATAAGTAACTTACAATATATTTAGGATTAATATGCTGGAAAATAAAATCAAATATGAAGAGGGAGTTATTGACCAAATCCAAAAAGAAATTAAATATTTAGGGACCATTAAAGAGCAACAGTAAAAATAATTAAAGATTTTGGAAAACTAGGATGTCAAAAATTCTGTGATATAGCTCTAAAAATAAGTGACAGCATTAAAATAAAAAATTAAAAACCTTAAAAAAAATGCTCAAAAAAGAGACTAAATATAAAAAAAGCAACACTCATATCAGATTTAATTGGAGAGAGCATTGCGAAAGATAAATGACGAGTATTATCCAGGAAAAGTAGAAGAGAAGAAAGCGAATGGGAATACATAATAATTTCAAGGATAGCTGACTGAAAAGTAATGGCAGACAGCCAAAAATCAATTATCTTAACTCAGGAAGCTTCATCAAGAAAATCAAAAAAAGATAGATAACATAATAAGACAAAAAAATAAATAGTTGAAGTCTGCTGAATAAAACGAATTAAAAATAAAATAAAAATCCCGTAAGCTTCAAACATTAAGGAATAAGCTCATTTAATTGACAAAGTTAGTGACTGTTCGATAGAGTACAATGTAAAAAAAAGGTCTCAAATAAGAATCTGTCCTCGGTCACTAAAATAATAAAGACCACTCACTTACTTAATAAAAAATGACCCCAAAACAAAAAGCAGAAAAGAAAGCTTAGTAATCTCGTTAGGTGAAGAAGTGGATGATCCCTCAAGGATATTGCTTAGAGAAGGGAAAAATTTTGCCTGACTCCATCTTTTTTTCAGATAAAACTTTGTTGAAACAGTCAAAGAAGAGTAAAATTGTCGAAATAAATGTGTGGCATGATGTTGAGTAAATTCCATGCATTATTCAATTTAATTATCGAAACTAAAATGGATAAGAAATATAAGGAATTCAGCCTGTCCCCAACGCAACTAACTCTTTGGAGCTAGCTGTTTTCAAGATGAAGGAAGGCGATTATTTGCATAAAATAAAAGGTTCTTTTATTGATGGATAAATGGTAGGAATCCAATTTGTTTCAAAGTATGGAAAGTAATTTGCAGTATAAAGCACAATTTCAAAATCTGAAGGAGAAAGATTTTTATTTGAACCCCGACCAAATTAAATTCCTTCATGCGTTTTTGGAGCATATGTGAGAAGAAATAATGAATAAATTAGAATATGTCATATGGGTTTCTAGTTTATTACAGACTGGTGAAAGACAGTCAATTGATCATTACATTTTTTATGTCCCTTACTATTTAAACAAATATTATTAAAATATAAAAAAGTATAAACAATTGTTTATAACTAATGCACAGAGTTGCATAGGTCCGACTTAGCTATATTACTCATTAGATAAATGCTAACTCCCATTTTTAAATAATTTTTTTTTAATATTATTGGTGATTGAATAGCTCCAATCTTTCAATCTATCTAATTGTCGCTCTTTTTTAAATCGGGCATAGCGTACACTCCAAGAATTTTATCATATCTTTTGATAGTGATGTCCCTAAATTATTCAGGCTTATCTATTTAATCTGAATATTTAAAATTGTTACCTTCAAAATCATTGACCACTTTTAGTTTTATGTCATATTATCAAAAGGATTTTTTCCCGTGCAAAGCTCGTATGCAACAATGCCCAAAGCCCAGATGTCCCGAGAAAACTATGAGCTTTTGCCTTGCACATACTCGGGATCAAGATATTCTAATGTGCCCACAACATTTTATTGAATAGTTTGATTTTATTTATTTTTAGAACTATATTAATATGCACTGTAATTCGAATCCATATTGAACTTGTAATTCGTATCTATCTCCCTGAATGTTTAGTTTTTGAAAAGAGATTTTTCATCCTTTGCGATGTGCGCATAGCCAAAATCGCACAACTTAACAACACCCTAATATAAAATTAATTAATTACATCCAAATAAAGAATATTTTACAGTTTGATGTCCGCGTGGACAATTTTTTTGCTATGTAGATAAGAAACAGCTGAGATCAGCTGTTTGAGAATTGAGACAATGAGTTACTATTTCATAATGGTGGGCAATTTATTTTTTTTCCTTTGAGTGAACAGGGAATCTCCTCCGTAGTCCATGATCATTTTGACATAGGCTTACTCAGAGTAGATATGATACAGGTTTACAATGTTAAAGTGGTTCAGAGACAAATGCAGTTTTATTTATGTGATGAGTTCGGGCTGAATTGTTTTTTTGCTGATTGATTTTTGTGCGAATAGAGTCCCTGATGTTTACTCGTAGACTTGATAAACCAAAGAGTGCGCTCCCACTCCAATGGAGCGAACCCGATAGAAAAAAAGTTTTTGTCTCGCTTTTAATGATTAATCTCTCTTATAGGCTCGCTCCAGAACATCCTTGTATTTTTAGGAGTATTTGGGGACTCCATGAGGAATACTTGCATGTCGATTCATATCTAAACTCATATTTTACTTCATTACTTTGATTATAGATCGCAGTAGTTCTAACAATCTAAAAAAATATATATGTTCATTTCTAATGTAAAAATAATATATCTGATCTGTTATAAAATTTAGGAGAATCACCCTCCTACTCTTCTTTTCCTTCCCATGAATAAACTTGAAAATCGCATTTCTGTCACGTGCCAAGCTGATTTTAATTTTTTTTACTTCTCTGGCTTTACTGTTATTTTTATCAGCTCTTTTATTATTTATAATGGATTGTTTTAAGAAATAATAATTTTTAAAGATTACTTAGAATTCTCATGAATAATCGTGCATAATAATAACCTACTCTCATCCGAACACTTAAAGGTCACAAATAATCTGTAATTGCTCTAGATTTGTACCCTTCTTGTAAGTACATCGCATCTGCTGGCATGGACAACATAATTTTCCTCTGGGATCTCACTAAAAAGGTACCGCCAGCAAAACTTATTGGTCATAAAGTACAATCAGACATATATTAAGAGTTAAATTCATGATATAAAATTCTCCCCTGCTGGCAATATGATCGTATCGGCTTCAAATGATGAATCACTCAAGTTCTGGGATATTGATTATGAAAATTCAAAGAAATAGACCACTCTTTTTAAAGCTCACAATGCTCGAATACGAGGCCTCAGCTTTAGTTGTGATGGGCTACTGTTAAGTTCTTGCGGAGACGATAAACTTATTAAAGTTTGGTCCACTGTTGATAGAAGGCTTCAATATACATTAAAAAAGCATACGAATTGGGTACGACATTGCTAGTTTTCTCCAACAGCCACGAACCTAGCATCATGTGACGATAAGTCTGTGTTCATATGGGATGTAAATCTGAAAAAACACATTCAAACTTATAGCTAACATTCTGGCGTGATTCATCGAGTAAAATTTCATTCATTGGGTAATTGTATGGCAACTGCTTCTCATGATACAAAGATAAAACTTTATGACCTTCGTTCGCAAAGCGTTATTCAAGTATATTCAGGTCATACAGGCCCTGTCAGATCAATCGACTTTCACCCTCACTCTGCCTATCTGATTAGCTCATCTGACGATGGAACTACAAAAATATGGAATTCTAGGAAAGGTCAATTATAATATACAATCGACTGCCACTCGAACAATACTAAATTTAGTCGACAAGGAGAATACTTTATTACTGGAGGTTCTTAAAAAATTATACATATTTGGAAAACTGGATTCTATGATCGACTCAATTAAAAAATAGTAGAAGGAGTGTAAAAAAATAATTCGTAATCCAAAAAGAAGGTAGTTCCTTTCATAGAGAACAAAAAATCTAGTAAAATTATTACCTAGTCTTCGGTTTAAGACAAGAAGACAACCAAAATGACCCCTCGGCCTGACACTAGTTATAACAATTACACCACTCATCAAAATGTTAAGCAAAATCTAGGCTAGAAAGAATAAAATAGATAAACAAATGTTTTTTACAATCATGCAGAAGAAATCTTCGAGGTTGATGAACCATCTAACTCGTATATTCAAAGCCCATATAAAAAATAAAAGCCAAGGGAGAACAATCCATAAAGTCCGAGCACAAAATAGGTGGGATAATGCTAGATTCCTGAAAAACTATTGAAAAAACTACGGAGAATATCTCATCAGCTAGACTTTATCACGAAGTAAAGATGATATTAACATAGAACAACACAAATATTATAGGCTCGAGTGATGAACAACGGTTAGCAGCTGAGAAGACTAGTGGATCTGAATAACAGTTTTAAAGGAAATATTTAATATTGATCGTAGATAATTAATATCTATGTGTTTGAATGAATTTTGGATGTTAATCTCTTAGAGTCTGAGGACAAGAGAGATTTTGGTTGGATAGAATAAAAAGAAATTTGAATATAAAATAAATATTAAATTCTATATTTATAATTGTTCAACTAAACATATAAGATTAAAATGAACCAGAATTATTAACTTTGCACTCCTTGGTGCGTGTGGATCAAGTTTCTAGGAGGAGCTGATACGAACACTGAGAAAGACTATAACGAATCTCTAAAGAATATCTTAACTATTAAAACTTACTATGATCTGATCTACTATTGGCAATAATCCATCTTCAATGATGTGAAGAACTTTCTAGTCTTCTAGCTCGACGAGAAAAATAATCAACAAATTTCGTAACTCTACTCTTATCTAGGTATAACCAAAACGGGAAGTACAAGTTTATTAGTGCCATCAATTACTTCAGGGAGGGTATCTAGCCTTCTTGGGAGGACTAAAATAACAAAACAGGGGGGAGACTGATTTTCAACATCGAAAAAAGTTTTAATAATTATCAGCAAATCTACGAATGGCTAGTATTCTATTTCTTGGGCTAATCCGAAAGTTGTGCTGAAGACATCAACGGGGTTCGATTCATTACAATAAAGTCTAGCCAACCTTTCACTTACTATTATCGAGTGGAGGTCTGGACTAAATTTAATAATACTGATACAGAGAAGGCAAATTTGTTTAGGGATACTTTTGTGAAAGATTTTTACAAAGAATTTTTGTAGGGATCAGAGAAAAAAGGTTTTGTCCCCCAGTTCAAAAACAATGAGAGCAATGAGCCAGCAAAATAGAAAGAAGGTGGCAAGCAAAAGAACTGAAGAATTATACTTTAATCTAAACTTATTGATATATTGTATATAATTTTCAATTAAGTATTTTCAAATATATTTCATTTAATTTCTATCACTTGTCTTTAGTTCATACCTATTATTTTTTCATGCCTCCAAAAAAAATCATCAGGAAAACAAAAAGTTCAACTGAAGAATAGCCCACGTAGCCAGAGAATATATTTTAACATTTATTAAAAAACAAGAATAAATACAAGAAAACAAAGCTCAGATCAACATCCAAGGACAAAACTTAGAGCGATATTACTACGACGTAAATTCAAACAAAGTTACCCTTTAAAAGTCTAAAAATAAAAACAAAAGCAAATAAAATAGATAAATAAAGTCAATAAAAGTCAGAATAAACTTCCCTCTTTTTTCCTCATTAAGAAGAATATTTTTTGAAATAAAAAAGACTCAAAGATGCAAAGTTAAAAATTCTGGAGAAATTAATGAAAGTACAGACATAAAAGATGAAATTGAAGAATGACTATTTGAAAATAGAGAAAAGATTAATGAAAAATTACAAAATTAATGATTAAAATGATAATTCAGACTGGGAAGAGGGCTCATATGTAATTTATCATCGAGGGAACGAAGAAATCGAGAAATAATAGCTTAACACAGAATAGCTAACAGATATTATATTGCATAAACCACTTTAATGCGAGGGAATTTAAAAGAAAAGGACATATGGAGAGGTGCCATGTGCAAATGATAAAAATTGAATTTCCAATTTAAAATGATATATCAATTATTTCGAAGCTACAAAAATTCAGTTGACCAAATTCTCTACAATCACTCTCTTTTGGGAAATTTCCTCTTCGCTGAATATTCTTCTGATTTATTAAAAATAATCAATGACTTTACTCTCAGAAACGCATCGAAGGACATAAAGCTCCTCACAAGTTTTAAAACTTAAGACAATCTGATAGTTGGTCAGCGTGATGTTTGTGGCTGAACTATAATATTAATTTGTACTTTATTTTCCGTTTTTAACCACCGATAGCCCAATCAGATCGTTGAATTATTTTTTTACTTGCTGACTGATAAAACAAAATAATCTTTTTCTAAATATCCTCCGCATTTTACTTTGATATAATGATCCAATTATCTTTTCGAGAGATCATTAGACTTTCTATTTGGCAACTCAATATGAAGCCTACTCCAAAGAACATTGGCACAAATGCCAATAGAAATTGCCACCAAACCCTGTCGTTAAAACCTTCAATTCCATTCGAGCCTCCTCCGGCAGAGTACAGCAAATAGATTGAAAATCCTATTAAAATTGACCCAAATCCATATTCTAGCATTGGGTAGCTCTTGATTTAGATCTACCTATTTTTACTTCCTTCATAGACTTCTTAATTTTAATTATAAATGTTATTTCTGGTCAGTTTTCTGCTGTTTCTCTTTATGTACATTTCTCCTATTGTAGAATATTTAGAAATTCCTATATATTACTTATATTAATAAGATTATTTGATGATTAGTATTAAACATAAGATATTTATAATCAAAGGTCTTCATCCCAATCTTCATCATCATCTCCACCTGCACTATCACCTCCTTTACCCATTCCCTTTTGAATGATTGGATCGCAAATTCCTTCAATTTATTTTCTTTTTTCATCATATTGATCCTTGTCGGCTTCTGGGTTCTCATCGAGGAAGCTTTGACCTTCTTTCAAAGCATCTTCAACTGTGTCTTGATCGCTTGAGGATAATTTTCCTTTAAGTTTTTCTGGATCATTAAGACTTGATTTAACTGAATACAAATAGTTATCTAGTGATTGTCTAGCTTCTATTCTTTCCTTTGCAAGTTTATCTTGTTCAGCGAATTATTCAGCTTCTCTTAACATTCTTTCGATTTATTCGTCAGATAATTTTCCTTGTTCATTTTTAATAACAATGTTATTCTTTTTGCCTGATCCCTTTTCAATGGCTTGTACGGATAGAATTGAGTTTTGATCGACTTCGAAAGTAACTTCGATTTGAGGAGTACCTCTTGGTGCTGGAGGAATTCCGGTCAAATCAAATCTGCCCAATAAGTGATTATCTTTTGTAAGTGGTCTTTCACCCTCAAAAACTTGAATGGTGACAGTTTCTTGGTTATCTTGATATGTAGTGAAAACTTGAGATTTTTTAGTTGGAATATAAGATCCTTTTGGAATAATTTTACTCATAACACCACCAACTGTTTCAATACCGAGTGAGAGTGGGGTAGCATCAATAATAACGATTCCTCCGTCTTCAGTATCTTATCCGCAAATAACTCCACCTTGAACGGCAGCACCAAAACAGATAGCCTCATCGGGGTTAATTCCTGTATTTGGTTCTTTACCACCGAAGAATTCTTTGACTAATTGTCTGATTTTTGGAATTCTAGTAGATCCACCGACTAATACAATTTCGTCGATTTCATTCTTTTTAAGATCGGATCCTTCTAAAGCAAGTTTAAGTGGTTCAAGAGTTTTTTTGAAAAGATCAGCGTTAATTTATTCGAATTTAGCTCTTGTGAGAGTCTCAGAGAAATCTAATCCTTAAACTAAATCTTCAACTTCAATTTTTGCTTCGTGTTGAGATGATAAAGCTCTTTTGGCTTTTTCGACTTCTCTTTTAAGTTTTTGGATTGCTCTTTTATCTGTAGAAATATCTTTGTTCTATTTCTTTTTGATTAATTTCATGAAGTGATCAAGAACTCTTTGATCAAAATCTTAACCTCCCAAATGGGTATCTCCGTTTGTACCAATAACTTCGAAAACACCGTCATCAATTGTAAGGATTGAGACATCGAATGTTCCTCCTCCCAAATCGAAAACTAAAATGTTCTTTTCAGCTTTTTAGTCAAGACCATATGCAATAGCAGCAGCTGTTGGCTCGTTCAAGACTCTGACAACATTAAGACCGGCAATAATACCAGCATCTTTTGTGGCTTGTCTTTGAGAGTTATCGAAATAGGCTGGGACAGTGACAATAGCGTTTTTAATTTTTTTTCCTGTGTATGATTCAGCAATTTCTTTCATTTTAACTAAGACCATGGCTGAGATTTCTTCTGGAGCATATTTTTTAGTTTCTCCATTGACATTAGGAACGCTAATATAAGGTCTTCCTTCCTTATCAATGATGTCATAAGGAAGATATTTTTTGTCGTATTGGACAGTCTTATCACCATATCTTCTTCCAATTAATCTCTTGACATCATATAAAGTTCTTGTAGGATTGACGGTAGCTTGATTCTTTGCGGCCTCACCAATCAATCTTTCTTCATCAGTGAAGGAGACAACAGAGGGGGTAATTCTATTACCTAATTCGTTAGGGATAACCTAAACTTGACCATTCTTGAAGATACCGACACATGAATAGGTGGTTCCCAAATCGATACCAATAATAGGACACTCATATTTCTCATCTTCAGCGACAACTGAGAGGACGAGGAATAGAGATAAGATCATCAGCTTTGTACTGAGTGACATTTTTGGATATACGTGTATTTTAATATTATAAACGTGTGAAAGTTGATTTATTATATATATTTATTTTAAAGTTTCTAGAATTCTAATAAATTTAATATACTATTCTTTTCTATAATTAATCAGTATCACAACAAACTCTTTCAATTTAGACTTCATGCATTTAAACGAACCTATTAAAAGAAATTTTCTATATAATTTAATTTTAACAGTTATTCGAATTATTCATTTTTCTCTAAACTAAATATTTGAATGAGGAATAGAAACAAATAAAATGCATAGGTACCCTCAAATATGCATCCCAAGTACAGTGAGGTTCCGATTTTTGGCAGCTCAGCCTAGAACATTCAACATTTTAGTAACAAGCAACTCTCTCCTATCCGCAAGCATAAATTTTCTGATTCTGAAGTCATGAATCAATATGAGTTTGAAGAATTTGCCAGATCTACTACATCAATACTGAACCCTCTATCTCAAATGAATCAGCCCTTTAAAATGCAACAATAGCGGTTTTCAAATACTCTAAAGAATATCATCAATATGACAGATGATCCATAAGCTGATAGTCACTGGAAAAATAAATATCAACAACTGTACGACAGCTATTAAATGCTCCAAAACAAACTGGAATTTAAAACGAAAGAAAATTTAAAATTGGTAGATACAATAACTGACCAATAGAAAAAGCTAAAAAGACTAAGCGAATAAAATTTTTAGCTGAACAATCGTCATATTCGGATGATGGAGCAAAAGAATATGTGGGGAGGGAACATCCAGTCTT
>ERZ724506.676-NODE-676-length-11910-cov-7.525095_pt1 | contig 11910 bp, 8 predicted proteins | sample MGYA00376039_ERZ724506 | MGnify/ENA primary metagenome ERZ724506 (study PRJEB28724, sample SAMN07190887) | wastewater metagenome | isolation source: effluent of sewage treatment plant in Hong Hong | place: USA: Christiansburg, Virginia | collected 2016-03-01 ... | reverse complement strand
CCATTTACTTTTTATTTTATTTTATTTATTTCCTCTTTTCAATGCATTCTTCTTGAGACTAAATATTACATAAAAACAAAAATAATTTCTAATTTAATTATACTTCATAAGAAAAAGCTATTAGAATTATATAAAATTATTAAAAACTTAAAAATCACTCTATATTACTATTCTTTTTATCGGTCTATTACTCTTAATTTTATTTACTATCTAACCAACTGACCCTTACTCCATTTTCCCATGTTCCTTCTCGAACAGCCTTCTTCTTTTTGTACAATCCTCTGCCGTGCTGCTTTCCATTACACCATTATCCTTCATAAATTCGGCCATCTTTGAAAGTAAATATACCAAACCCATGCTTTTTATCACTTTAATATTGACCCTAGTATTTTCGACCATCTGGCCATATAAATACTCCTTTTCCATGCATTTTGTTATTATTCCATTCTCCTTCGTATACTCTCCCATCTTTCCAAACGTATTTTCCCTTCCCATGGATGTTGTTCTACCAAAATTATCCCTCATATGAGCTGTCATCTCCCCAAATGAATATTCCTTTGCCTTGCTTTTTTCCATTCTTATAATCTCCCTTATAAAATGCTCCATCTTTCCATTTTTATTACCCATACCCATCCTGTTTGTCATCTTTCCATTATCCCATGTACTCTGCCCCATAGCTCGATATGTATTTACCTAAATAAAGAATATGTGTACCTTTTCCATTCGCTTTATCATTTTTCCACTCACCAATATACACATCTCCATCAGTATGAATTAAACGACCAAACCCATGAGCTAGATTGTTTTTCCAATAGCCTTAATAAATTGAGCCATCTTTCCATATTTGCATTCCCCGACCATTCCTCTAGCTCTTTTTCCACTGACCTTCGTACAAATATCGATTTTAAAATAGAATAGGACCTTTGTGTTCAGCTGATTGATCTTCAAATTATTATTTGTTATACTAAAATTCACCTAACTCTTCTCTTTTTTTCTCAGTTAATTAGGTCATGAGCTGAGGTACTTATTTGAGTAGAACTCCTCCATTATCGAGTTTTTTATAACTATACCCCTTGCTTTCACCGAGCCTAGAAACAACTGTGCCAATTTTACTAACTTTTTAATTTGCTTTAGAAGTTTAATTCATTATTTTTTCCTCATGGTTAACTTCTTCCTTCTGAGAGATGGCCTTCTCAGATGGAACCTTATGCACATCAGTTGTAATTTCAGTATTTGCCGAAGATTTTATATTACAAGCAGAGCAAGTATCCCCCATTTCTATTCAAACCTTTGAAATCGAAATATCAAATCAGATAATAGAATAAAAGATCAGAAAATATATAAAAAAGGATTATAAATTAAATAATAATCAACAACACTTAGATTTTTATTTCCCATTCTTTGTGACTTTTTCCTTTTTTAATCCCTGCCCTCCTGGTTTGTTTGGCGTTGCGTTTTTATCTGGTGTGGAGCCTAATGCCATTTCCGCAACTGAAACAAAGAGATCCTAATATAAATACGATTATTACTGATATATTTTTGCCTTATTTTGCACTGACTAATTTCAAAATCGCACCTACTTGAGTAGCATATTATTTGGCGTCCGCATAATTTACTTACTAGTCTTCATACTTATCAATTTTATTTCCAACAATACCTAATATCAAGTCCGATGGTCCGTTTGACTTTAGTTCATCTATCCAAGTTTTCATGACATCGAATGATTTTTGCGAGCAGATATCATATACGCATAGGGCGATACGAGCTTGCCTATAATATATCGGAGCAATTGATTTATATTTTTATTGGCCTGCTGTATCCCATAACTTCCATTACGATTATATTTACATGGAATTAGATTGTTCTACCATCGGGAAGGGTAAATTTTTTGGGAATAAACGCAGCGCCCAGGGTAGGCTCGGAAAACTAGTCAAACTTATCATTAGTAAAGCGAGTTAAAATACTACTTTTACCAACACCGCTATCCCCAACGGCTATAAGTTTCAACTTAGGAATTCCATCGTCTTATTGATTCATTTTTTGTTATAAAATATTAGATTTATAGCTGATAAGCTAGCTAATTTTATGATATTCTCTAAATATAAATCACTCAGTAATTAAATACATAGATTTTATATCCTTTCTCCTTATTTTAAATCCAATTAATTTTTATTCTATACTAATTATTGTAATTATAAAAAGATTCTCATGTTTATTTCTTAGTGTTGTGGATGTATAAGTGAAGATCAGATTCTGTAAAGTGTCAGCATGTGTGAAAAACATAACACAGAATACAAATATTTATGTTTGAATAAGTAAGAGAAATGTATGGGAGATCCATTGGCCTGTCAAAATTGTCTAGAATAGCATAAAGGGCATTAGTTTATGATAATTGAAAATTATTTTACCCCTGAGTTCAGAGACATATTGAAAACAGGAACTAGTTTAAATGGGCGATCTGTTGCCAGACTTTATTAGCATGTTCTAACAGATATTCAAAAAATGCGGTCAGTGCTTAATAGAGAAATTGATAAACTATAGAATATCGCCAACGCATAAATATAAAAACTCAGAGTTAAATATCCGCTTAAAAATAAATTTGGAATTCCTGGAAGAGACATCAATAAATAAAACATAGTTTTTTTAATGACTTTAGTTTAGAGATAAAAAAACCATATTTGGGTTCCTGCAACTGAGAGATATATTAGAACTATTATGGGGTAGGTTACAGGTATGTTAGGAAACTTATTGAATGATCTCTCTGAGCATGTAGAAGGATAAAACTATTAAAAATATACCTAAAAATTTTCTGAAGAAAGAATTAATACCTTTGTTAAAAAGTATCAGGGAAAGTATGATCCTGATCGTACTCATTTCCAGTTCTCACTTTTTGAAAAACATTAAAATATCAGGATATTTTAGAACGGAATCATTGCCAAATTTATTGATACAAGTAACTGAATATTAATAAAGATCCATCAAAGCCTGCTGTCCTGTCTGATAGTCCCTTCGATAAAAAGAATCACACATTTTATATCAAGATTATTAAGCTGGAGAAAACAGCTGTTGTATTTGATGCGTCTGTTGTTTTTATAGGAGTATCTCTTGCTCATACAGCTAGCATATTTGGATTTAGAAACTTGATATAGCCTTCGCATGGAGCTTTTCTAATAGGTTCGAATGGAAAAACTTATCATTCGAATATTGAAAAATATAATAAACAGTCTTTGTCGGTACTTATATCATTTTATGTAGTTTGGCTTTGGACAGGGCGATACTATATCGGTGAGGGTAGATTTTTAACAAAAAAAAGTACATTTTTCAAAATGGGGATTTTTTGTTCGAAATTTTAGTATGGAAATAGATATAAAAGAATAAGATTTGTATAGATTAAGAGCTTGCGTATCTTTTCATGGATAAAAAGGTGTATTGGTACAAATCGTTGACTAAGATGTATTTATGTTAAAGCAATAAGAAATTAAATACTAAGTTTGATCATATTTATATAAAAATCAATTTTTGTTAAAAATTTGAAAGACAGTGTCCATCGATCTTCCAAAAAACCTGATTTCAGGCTCCTTCTTGAGTTTTTTTTAATTCAAAGGTTTTTCATATAGTTTATTTTTGTCCTCTACTTGATTTTACTTTTAACTCATCTTAATGACTCTTATTTGTAAAAATTTATTCATTTTTTTTTCTCGATGAAGTTATTACCTTAATAATTTAGAAGAATTTTTTATTAATTTAATCCTAAAAAAGAGAAGAAAAATAATGAAAGATTGAAATAAAATATCAATCATAGTAAAATATTCTATTCTTTCAATAATCTTATATGCTTGTCCTCTAACCTGACCCTACAATCACGGTTATCCACAATATAAAATTGTTCCTTATCTAAAAGATAGCCTTAGCTATCAATATAATATGTGTTATCAGTTAGAGTTATTTTTATTTATCCGTTTTTTGCACTATGTTTACGTACTTTAAAACATTAAACAAACCTTAATAATATGGCAGTTGTCGAGCATTTTAAAGCAGATTGTTTGAAGTTTGGCTGAATTGTCATTAGACTTGTGTGTAGTTCACGTTAAATTCGTCCTATCACAGAAGTCAAGAATTCAAAATTTTTTTTTATTTTCTCTTCTAAACTCGAGCGGAGGCCATCTATTTATTTTTTAATTTACTCATTGCCATTTCTTGTAGAGGAACTGTAGTTTTAAAATCCCTTGTTGCTTTCTATAACTTATTTACATTTATCAGTAACTATTCTCTAAAAATCGATGCCATATTTATTTGAAGTTTTGTTATTTCTTAACTACTCCTTAATATTAACGATTTATTATTTCACTTTGTTCATGTTTTCAATCCACTACATTTGATATTTCGAAATTAGTTGAGTAATTTCCGAATTAAAATTTAGGGAACTCTATCCATCACTGTTGAACTTGGAATTGTTGGGTAAGATCGCATTTGAATTATTTTTTTATAGTTATCCTATACGTTTTTCTGTTGCTCGAACATTGAGACTAATTAATTCAATCTTTTAGTTTATTTATTTGATATCGAAGGCACTGATTCCAAAACTTTCACGTAGGGATCCTATTTATTTTTTATCGCAGGATGCAGCCATGTTGCCATTTCCCCTATTTTTACTATTTGAAGGATTAAAATTGTTGGGGATAGGATTTCCATTTGAATTATTATTCTTAGGGCTTGGTACAAAGTGGAGCATATCATTTCGGACTCCTGGATAGGTTGGTCGAAAGGGAGTGTTAGCTTATTCTACATTGATGGTGTTGAGATTGCTCATTTGGTTCATGTTGACAGCTTGCCTTGCTTTGTACTGATTGTAAGGAGAGAAGCTTTATGTTATTTAGGGTCGAAATGGAACTGGAGTAACTTATGTATAAATTCGGTTCTGTTTATTGGTTGGTCTTTATGGTAAGTTATACGGGTTATTGTTTATCATGATGGAAAATGTAAAATATTTTTGTTAAATCACAGTGCAATGAGATATTATTTTATTATGATAAGCTAAAAAATAACAGCATGACTAATCGTAAAGCAATCTTATTAAACATTAGTGATTCTAAATGAAAACGATATAAAAATTCCCAAAAATTCATAAAAATATTGGTCATCATAAAAAAATATTTTATACGGGTTAATCTAAAAAATATAGAAAGTGTATCTGAAGAAAAGTTAAAGTAAGTTTATAATAAATGCTAATAATTCTACGATAACATATTTTATCTTTATTAAACTTTAATAACAGAATTTATAATTATGATGAAAATATATTAGAAAGTTATCTTTCCATTATTTTGATAGTATTTTATGAAAAAATAACTATTATATGTATTTTTTAGGTTTTAGAAAATGTGTAGTGAGAAAATAATGAAATGAGAGGATGGAGAAATCGAAAAAACAAGTTTATATTATATAATCAATTGTAATAGTAAGTAATAAAAAAATTCAAAAAATGAGCAGTGATAAAACGCCTAAAATCAGGGTGTTAGTTCGTAAAAGACCGCTCAGCAAGAAAGAGCAGTTGAAAGGGTAGATCGATATCGTATCGGTTGATAGTAATCAAACTGTTGTTGTCAGATAGCAAAAGTAACCCATCTATAACCTAGATTGAAAGTTGACTTAACTCCTTATATCGATTAGTATAAATTTAATTTCGATGGAGCCTACGATTAGGAAGCTACTAATTAGCAAGTATTTCCTTTATTTTATAGTAGATCTATTTTACTTCCATTCGCCCTCTTGTTGACTGTGCCTTCGATGGAGCCAGGGTATCTTGTTTTGCATATGGCCAAACTGGAAGTGGCAAAACACACACTATGTTAGGAGATGGGGTTCATGTCAAAGGATTATATTTACTAGCTGCCTTTGATATCTTTCAGCAAGTTTCCCAGCACTAGAAATTATCTGTCTGGGTATCATTCTATTAAATCTATTGTGGAAAGTTGTATGATTTGTTGAATGATCGTAATGTCCTCTTTGCTAGGTACCACAAAATTAATGTAGATAGGATGCAAAAAGTAATGTAAATATTGTGGGACTTTCTTAACGAAAAATCATGAGTGTTGAGAATATCATGCAAATAATTTAGTTTGGAACTAGTGTACGAGTGACTGCTCAAAATGGAACTAATGTGGATTCATCTAGATCTCACGCGATCTTGCAAATCTCATTAAAAAATGGAAATAAAGTTCATGGCAAAATATCGTTTATTGACCTTGCAGGAAGTGAAAGAGCAGCAGATCATGCCGATCAGCTATAAAAACAAACTAGAATTGATGGAGCCTAGATAAATAAAAGTTTATTAGCATTAAAATAATGTATTCGAGCATTAGATCAAAATAAAAATCATACTCCTTTTAGAGGAAGCAAACTTACAATGGTACTTAAAGATTCTTTTACTGGTTATTGTCGAACTGTAATGATAGGGAATATATCTCCTAATTCTACAAGTAGCTAGAATACTTTAAACACATTAAAATACGCAGATAGGGTAAAGGAACTAAAAAAGCCAACAAAAGATCAGCATATGTTACAACTAGATAACCTAGATCAGCTTTCTAGATAGCTCATGCTTCCTCGTCAATTAGTAAATCACAAGAAATACATGAATTAAGGAACATAGATCAGATAAACAAGTCATTCTCAACAAAATCCCCCGAATTCTTATCGATAAAATAATCAACACTCATCCAATTACAATCAAATGTACAAAAATTATGGAAAAGTAGAGGAGGAACCACCTTTATTTACAAAAAATGGGAAATATGTGCAACAAAACCATTCCTACTCCCAGCCTCAATCTCAAAACCAATACTAGTACCAGATTAAAAGCTCACCAAATCAAAAATAAAGACAAGATGTTCGATACTCATCAAACAACAGTAACAATCATATCTACAATAACCAATATAACCAATATAAAAACCAAAGAAATGGTCTCATCCAGCAATAATAGCCACCAATCTAAACATTCGACCAAGATCAATACGATAATCTGAGTAAAAAACACGAAAGTTTAATTCAATTAGTGATCGATTAAGAATAATAGCTTATGGTCTCTCATGAGGAACATATAAATAATACAATCGAACTGGTCAAACAGGAAATGATTTTGATGAACTAGGCTGATAAGATCGGGAGCAGTATTTAAAAATATCTGGATGATCTAGATGGTGTTTTGGAAAAATAGCTAAAATCTATCTGGAGTGTGAAGTAAAAAGTGAATAGATTGAGAAGAAATCTTCAATAATCTCAACGCCTAGAAAAGCAGTATATAGAATAATCAAATAGGCTCAGATTATACGAAGGCAGTGACTAAATTTTACTAGATGATGATGAGCATCTGTTTCACTGATATTTTGATTAATGATACATGGAACTTACTTTCTAAAATCTATTTAATTCTAGAAGATTTTTTCACCAAATAGTTAACCGATCCTACATGAATAAAATAATTATAATAAAGTTTTATAATTCTTTGAACATAATATCAGTTTGTTTTTCATAGATCTACAATTTTTGCTTTAGGCTTGTTTTGTTTTTCTCTTTGTTTTACGGCTAATTTTGCTGCTTATACTCCGCCTAGTTTATTCGTTTTTTTCTTGGCTTCTGCTTTTTAAGCTGCTTTCTTTTTTAAAACTTATTCGATACTGACTCTAAAATAAAAAATTATTTACGTCTAAGTAGGAACAGATGCAGTTTCTGCAGGTTTTTATTGTTGTTGTGCAACATTCTTCTTTTATTATTTAGGTTCAGTATTGTCCTATTAATTGCCCTATTAATTCTTCTATTGTTTTGCTTTCTTCTTTTTCTTTTTTTTGTTTTGATCTTCACCTTCTTTCTTTTGATCCCCTCCTTTCAATTCGGCTAGGGCTGCTTCTATCTATTCTTGCTCTTTCTTTTTTAGTTGCTTTTTTGTGAGTTTCTTTTAATTTTTTTATTATTTCTATTGAGTTTCTGCTTATTTAGGGGCCTCTGTCTGCTTTTTAGTTTATTATTATTGTGTCTCTTTTGACTCTAGTTGTAATTATGCTTATGGTTATTAATGATCTGAACTGTCATCATCTTGAATTGCAAATGGATTGTCAATGGCATTTAGCTCGAATTTTCTCCTCTCTAGTTTTTCTGGCTTAAATCCACCCTTGACAGTCTTGATATTTCCATGGCCTCTCATTTTTCTAGGATCAAAAGGCCTAATCTTAGGTTAACGATTATCTCTATTCTCACGATTGTCTCTAGGCTATCTTCGTTCATGAGTTTATTTCTCATTCTTTTATTCAGGTTTTTGTTCATTTGTTTATTATTTGGTTTGAGTCTGTTCTTCTTCAGATGATTATGATGAGGAACTAGAATCGCTATCTCCAGAAATTTAATTCCATTTGCTTTTCACTACTTTAATCTATGTTTTACATTTTGTTTCCTGTTATTTTTTTTAAAGTTCCTGTTCTTGGCTATGAGTTGTGTCGGCCATAAAAATATATTAAAATAATAATATCAAATATTAGTTTCAATTATATAAGAATATTTATTATTAGCATTTCCTACTCGAAAATCATCTACAATCACCATACCTGGTCAATCAATTCAGATAAAAATAATCTACTTTTAGACTAACTCAGACTTACTAAAAATAGAAGAAAATTTTAATTTTATTTCTTTGTACATATTTTGATAAGTTTTTATCCTTCTCCAAAATGGGTATGAGTTTTAGACTTTTATCCATTTGATATCCTTACAATTATTATTTTGCTTTAAGCTTATCAAATTACCAATGATTTCTATTTTGTATTCGTTGTGTTTCATTTTCAACCATTTTCCTAGTTTTTATACTTCGAGAGTTAGGTGCTCGTAATCGATTTTAATGATTGCTTAGATATTATCATAAATTTTAGGGGAAATTACGGATGTTTTTATGTAGATAACATGATATGACGCTGCAAACTCGCCAATCAAATTATATTTACTCACAATATCTCGATAAATTTAGGAAGATTTTCTCTTTTATTCATGTTGCATCACCACATAATTCTTTAAATTCTCAATAAACTATGAATTCACAATGCTATGGTGTCTTTTGTTAAGATATTTTTTTAAAAGCACTTCGTTGATCTATTAATTAGAATTGATTATTTTTTGATCCCTCAACATTTCAATAAAAAATTTGATATATTCCTTCAAAATGTCAACATCTATAATTTTTTCATAGCTGCGGATGTGGTAAATCATTTCCCCTAAATTCATATGCAATTTGGTATGACTTTTCTATTATTCTACAAGTTCTTCTTCATCTACATCAGAAAAAAAATATGTCTTCTTGAAATATAAATCAGGCTTTGTCAGGATAACTTCAGAAAAAAATTAATGGTCATCATAGTAAATAAGTTATTATTAATTACTGCTGACATAATTACATAGATTATAATCTCTATGATATTTAATGTTCAAATTGTCACATATTTTTTTTATTATCAACTCTATTGTTTATTACTGATGGGTGTGGAATATATATAGGGGTTTTAGCTATCCTTAGATATTCCTGTAAAGTACTTTTATTTTTTGTTAGGAAGGGAGTTTTTTTATGCATTTTTGTATTTTCCATCCAATTTTGTTCAATTTTAGATTCAATAGTTACATCTTTTCAGATGATTTAAATCCTTTTTTGCTTGTTTTATGATTGAAAAAGTTTGATTTCATCATCAGTTTTGAGAATAGTTATTATCTTGCTTTTATCCAAAATTTAGGGCATATCCTCTCTTAATTATATTCCTCAACATAATATAACAAAGTTTCGATATTCTATTCATCGAAATTTACCTTCATGCAAGGAGGGCAGGTACAATGCTAGACAGATTATTTGGAAAGAGTCATAATCTGCCACATTCCTTAGAAAATCTTCAAATTATGAAACAGATACTCGCCATGTGTCCTCACCTTCATATCCCTCACTAAACTATTAAGAACTTCTTCTATATTGATCCATTTGGACTCTTAAAAATCATCACTTGCACCTTTTATCTTACTCATCATGTTATTTGTTTTAATGCCTCCTATGTCTGATATTTTTAATGTTTTTTTTACATGATCGATCAATTTTTATAATTGTTTGATTGTTATGAAGAGATATTGACTTAAAGAGTACTGATAGTTTTGTAATTTTAGTACATATGTGTTTTATGAGTCCCTATTTTTTTAAATTCCAATCAAATTGAAAACAATATGATAACTATTCGTTATTTCTTCATAGGAGTTATGAGGGATTATGTGTTTGAATCTTGTTCCATTTTGTAGTAATGCAAATTTCTATACAAGTAAGCCTATATTCTTATCCTATTCAAATCGTACCATATAAAATTGCTCAACACTACATATGCCTAACCTATTTTTTGTATTCAGAGTGTTAGGAAATAAATTTAAGTACATTGAATCTTCAACAAGGACTGAGAATTCGATCGCTGGAGTTTAGGTGTTATAATTACTAACAGCAACAAGAGCTACTTCATGATGTGATCCACGAATTACATAAAGCATATAGGAAATCTCTTTTATATAAATAGAAAGCTGTACTATTACTTGAATAGTTTAAAAAGGAGAAAATGATTTTTAAAGAAATTGAATAATGGTTTCGCTAGGACTATCAGACTACATATTTAATTTAAAAAGTAATATATATTGAAGTATTTCTTGAGTTTTTTTTAATTTTTTGGTTATCTGATCTTCTTTCTGCAAATTCTTTATGTATTATTTCATGAATTTGTTGTAATAAGCAAGATGATTGATAGGAGCTAAGATATAATTTCTTAATGGTTATTCGAGACTTCGAAATATTTATTTCGCTTTCTTCTTATTCTCGATGATTATCTTATCGAGCTACCTTAATATATTGGAAGTATCATTAATATAAGTTTCATAACATCCTAACTTCTTGAAATGAATATCCAAAAGTTAAAATATTGATTGATTGACTTAATGATATTATTCTACCATTTTTTATAAAGAATGAAAGAATTCCATATGTATTTTCACAAACTATATCACATGGTTAAGTCTATTGGAAGCCAGCTCCTTCCCCTCAGAACCAAAATACATCTCCAAGGATATCTTAATGCCATAGTGAATAATTTTAAGATTACTGATATAATTTACCTCAGTCTCGCATAAATTTTTTAGTAAGTGTCTGTTCTGCTTCTTCATTATTTATTTTTATTGTTCGGGGTTCTTTTGATTTGGGTAAGAAAGTCTTATATCTGAAAACTCATATTGAGAAGTATAAAAGTTTGAAGAATTTAATACTTACCTTTATATCATTTAATTTATTTATAATAAACACATACTTATATTTATTCTTTCTCATTCTACTTTCATGAGCTTAATAATTAATATTTGGTTTTTTTTACTGGTTTATAATATTTATCGACTATTTTTACATATTGCACATTGTATAGAATTAATTAAATTATCAATTTTTTTATTTTTTACCAGCTATCTCAAGAAGATTTTATCTTTGATATTTTACATATATTGGTCACATTTTATTCTTTTTTGTTATAAATCATATTGTCATTATATTTTTTCAATAAATGTATAATCACTCAAATCTGGAAAGATATTTTAATTATTTGGTTTACATCATATTATATAGTTTAAAAAATGAAGCCAAGTTTCATTGAACTCTTAAATTTCGCAGGCACTCCCACTATCTGTAATGAGGACGGCTCTGTTGAGGATATTGCCCAACTCTATGGCCCTTTATTACTTAAAATTTCAGACCGTGGACTTACTGACTACGAAGAAAACTCTACAAATCAGTCACAAAACTGTGATCAGAACAGGTTTGTACTAGCCAAGAATTAGTAAGAAAAAAACATTCTACTCAAGATTGAG
>ERZ724506.674-NODE-674-length-11924-cov-5.001938_pt1 | contig 11924 bp, 7 predicted proteins | sample MGYA00376039_ERZ724506 | MGnify/ENA primary metagenome ERZ724506 (study PRJEB28724, sample SAMN07190887) | wastewater metagenome | isolation source: effluent of sewage treatment plant in Hong Hong | place: USA: Christiansburg, Virginia | collected 2016-03-01 ... | reverse complement strand
ATTTTACCTTGCTTAAGTTTCTATATCTTCTAATACATCTCCCTCTTTTGCTTTTATATTTCTTTTTTCATTAATTGTCTCTGGTCAACTAATTGATTTCTTTATTGCTTAATCAGTTATGCTTTACTCATTTTTTATTCAATTTTATTCATTAGTTTGGCTTTCTAATATTCCTGAACTTTCATGATTCTTTCTACATTTTATTTTTTATCTGTCCTCTTCATTACATCTTAATTTTGTTTGTGTTTTAGTTTAGATTCTCTTTATTTCTGTACTCTTGATAAATTCTCCTCTTTCTCGTTCAATTTTTTTATCATTCCCATTTTAGTCTATTCCATCCTTCTCTAATTATTCATCCTCACTCTTCTCCTTTCTTACTATCTCTCTTATTCTTGCCTTTTCTTTTCTTATAGTTATTTTTACATTTGTTCAGCAATTTATCTCTTTCTTTCATCTGCTTCTTGTTGTTTCCTGAAATATTCTTGTTTTCTTTTTTATTCTATTGATTCATTTTGTTAAAGAACCTATTTCATTTTTTAATTGTGTAATAATGATTTTATTCTTATTTATTCTGCATGTTGTCGCTTTTGCTATTCAAATTGAATTCTTTTCTTTTCCACTTACTTTTATCTCTCTTGAAATTTTCTATTAAGCTAGTTTAAAGCTTATTAATTTCTTTACCTTGCCAGCTTTAATTTTTATTCCTTCTCTTGTCTCTTTAACTCAGATTATTGCTTTTTCTTTTAATTTTATTCATTCATTTTTCTAACTCTTTCCTCCTGTTTTAACTACATTTCTTTTTTTCTTTTTTATACCATACGCTGCTGTTCCTCAAGATTCTTTTCCTTCGCCATCAAAAATTACTCTTGTTTTTTCTTCTTTTATTACTGAATTATTCGATTCTTTTCTTATCTCTCTCTTTGTTTACGGAGCTAATTCTATTTTAAAGCTTCCTCTTTCTTTTTTCTTTATTCAAACAATTTCTATTGAGCAAGTCTTTATTCTTCCTGTCTTCGCATCGCTTACTCCTCCCTTGCTAATTTAGCCTCCTATTATTGCTTATGCTTTTATTCGAGTTATCTTTTTCTTCTCTCTTATTTTTATCTTTGAAGTTACATTTTTTTCTCATTGTTCTTCCTTATTTACTCCATCTTCATTTCATATTGAATAGTTTGCTCTATTTACTTTTGTTGTTTGAACTTTATTTTTTATAATTGTTTCATCTATTTTTCTATTAATGTTGATTTGTTAACCCCTGAGTTAGATACTTGACTTTTCTTTGTTCTTTGATCTGGACTCCAAGTTCCTTTTCCTTATTCATATATAACATCCTCTCTTGCTTGTTTTAATAGCTGAATTCTTTGGATGCGCTTTTATTATTAATGGGCTATTCTTTTTTCTAGAAGGGCTTAATCTCGAGGTCCTCCATACTTATTATGGACTTATTATTGAGTTTTGGGAATTAAATCTTCTGGCTTAAATCCCGACCTTAATAGAGCTTCGTTCGATCGAGGAGTAAGTTTAAAATAGGGTTGGGTTAAATTTGTAGGGAAGTTTTCGAATGAATACATATAAATAAAATATATCATAAAGCATAGAACAACTGAACTTATAAAAATTAAAAGATTCCAGTTCAGATGGTTAACTTTTTGTGGAGGGGAGTATCAAATGTATAAGGAAAAAATTGAAAAGTGTTGATCATGAGCAGTGTAGTTGTTTATATTCGTTTTTTCTAAATTCTTCTTTTTGTATATATAAATGACTAGCATTATAATAAAAAGCCTAAAATTTTTTATGCGATATATCCAATGTCCCAATCGATCTATCATAAGCTGATGAATCAAAAAACTTTTCCTCACATCGCAGTTTTCACAAAAATTAGCATATAAGAATAAAACAAACAAATAAATTCCCATCAATGACTCTGATTTAAACTTATAAATGAAAAAGATGTATAATTAAATAATGTAAATTTCATATATATTAGGTGATCAATACTGATAAATTTTAATTTGATAATATTTTCAATACAATTATAAGAGAAGGCGATCTACGTGGGCCAGACATTGTCACAAGTAACTAAAGTAGTAAAAAATATGATTATAAATTGAGTGATTGCTTTTGGGATTGATTTACTTTGATTATTTAATAAATTAATTCAGTCCTTCATATTATTAATGTTGAAGTAAATTACAATCTACACTCTTGATATGTCTTACTAAACTAACTATAATCAATATTGAGTTCATTCTTTTTCTTTATTTAAGACACTTCTCCTCCTTAAGTTTTCATAACTTAAGAAAAAAGATCATTTTCTATTCGTTAATTCGCAAGCTCATCAATCATTTTCATTCAAGTGATTTAAAATTTAAATAAACTAAAACATACTTAAATTATATTATGCTGTCTCTTTCTCGTTTCAGAAACTAGTCAAATTGAAATCGTTGGAATAGTATAGTCAAAACTAATTAAATAAAATTATAGAAATAGAGGGCAAAAACCCTGATCGGAATTCATCATATCCGCTATTTAAATACTCGATTTCACCATAATAATTTCGAGAGTTAGTTAGGCGCAAGAGCTGCAATTTCCAAAAAATTGTTCCAAAGTTCAAGAGTGCATGGTTTCATTAGTCCTAACTCTCCAGCAGTTTATCTAGGTTCACTGAGTAATCATTCACATATCTACTTTTAGGTGTCTGAAATTTGAAAGAGAGTATACAAAAATTAAATAACTTAAATACTGTATTGAGTCGCAAGCACACTATTAAATTAATAGAATTAAGATAAATTAAAAAAAAAACTGATTTTGACGCGGAGGTGGTTTCGAAGAATTCATGAAATGAGTTCAAGTGTAGTTATCAGTCCTTCATCAAAATTTTGTTCGAAGGGAAATATTTCAGCCTTCAATCGTGTTTTTGAGCCTAAATAAAAAACTTTTCAAATTAATAAGACAATTATTTCAAAAATCAAAACATATTTTGAAATCAAGAATATTTTGCTAATTTGCTTTGGTTATCTAGACTTTGTGCTTGCATTTTTACTTTTTTTCTTTGTGATGATGTGTATATTCATTCTCATTGGGTGCCTTATTCAAGTTGAGAGCCAAGAATGAGTCAAGAAGGATAAACCGCTGATTGGACATGATGGACAGGGTAATTCGGTTTACTCATATTTCAGGTGTAGGGTGTCGAAGAAGATCAAGTTAAGACTGAATATTTCCTCAGAGGTTCAAGACTGATTCAGGTAATGTAAATACTAGTCCAGAATTTACACAAGGAATAGCCAAGCTGACTATTCAAGGTGAACCTGTCTCAAAGACCCTGAAAGGCAATAAAAAATCATGGCCTTATGATTTTTTTTGTCATGAGAAACAAGTCGCTACTAGGATCTTGAGTGATAGTCTATAAAAGCTAAATCTAAATCTTGTTAATATTTCTAAAAATTAATAAATATTGAATAAATATTCTTTATTTCAAAACACAAAGTTATTTAAACCTAAATCTTAAGTAGATGAAAAATAACTTCCGAATGTTAATAAAAAGAACTGCTTACTTTTATGTCTTAGTTCTATTGGCGATGGTCGCCTTTGTGAAAGCAAACGTTTCTAAAGTCACAGAGTATCCCAATACTGACGAATATTTTGATCGAGTTTTTATTTTACAAAATGGAATCAATAGTCATTATCTCAGGCTGTACTGCAAGTAGAAGAATATGCTCAGCATTTCCATAACAAATTCACTTTAATTTTAGTAGTATCCAAGATTCCCGATCCACTCGCCAGATATCTAAACCCCACGTATGCAAAAGAAAATATATACATTCTTTAACAGCTGCGATGTCGATCACAAAGTTAATGAAGAAGGAAGTCTAATTAAAATATTGAAAAAAGGAACGAAAGAGATAATTTTTGCAATTAATGATTACAAAATGCTTAGTTAAGGCGATATCTAGATATACACTGAAGATTATTCCACAAAATGGGGAATGGGAGAGCGATTTCAAAAGTCTTTCGCTTTAAAAGATGGAACCTGGACTGTTTGGAATAGGGATCGACCATGGGAGATAGATACAGGTTCTGCTTCCAAGAGTACTCAAACTTATGGCCATCAACCAGTTTATTTAGCCAAAAATCTTTACAGCTCAGCTTTTCATTTAGTTTACTTCAAAAACACTTACGGTTTCAACATCGAAGTTTCTGATAACTCAAAAAAAATAAAGTACATAACAACAGGAGGACATATTCATTTTCTTGTGCTTGTAGGGGACGAACCTGAAAAAATATTGGAACAATATCATAACTATATAGGTCCAGCCATGGTGCCACCTTTTTGGGCATTAGGATATCATCAAAGTCGATGGGGATATAAAGATTATCGATAAGTCGCAGAAGTTGTGGATCAGTTCGAGAAATATGGTCATCCTTTGGATGTAATGTGGTCAGATTTAGATTATATGGATAGAAAAATCATATTCACAGTCGACAAGAATAAATATCCTCCTTAATAAATGAGAAACTTGCTTACTAGGAAGAGGATTCATTATATACCTTTAATTGACGCTGGAGTTTCAATTGAGGATAAAACAGCAATGGATACTGGTAATAAACAAGGAATATTTATGAAGAGTCTCAATAACGCAAATCAAAACTATTTAGCAGCAGTTTGGCCTGGAAAGGTACATTTTGTGGATTATCTTCATCCGAATGCTTCCAGTTTTTGGAGATCTCAACTCGATAGATTGTATTCCCAAATTCCTTTCTCTGGAGTTTGGCTAGACATGAACGAACCTTCCAACTTTTAAGGAAACGAGCCTGTAATTTAACAATACCGAATTCAACATACTGAGAGTATTAATATGATGACAATGAATGTTAATTTAAATCATTATTGCAAACCCTGTGATTATCAGTTAAAGCATAAGGAAGTTCATGCATATTTCGGTCATTTAACTACGATACCTACTTATTAATTTTTGAAGAAGAAAAATGGCAGACCTTTTATCATAACAAGAAGTAATAGTGTAGGGACAGGAGTATATGCAGGACATTGGACAGGTGACAATGTTGCAGATTGGGATTTTCTTAGACTTTCTATCAGTGGGAATTTCTTATTCCAAATTTTTGGTATTCAGACTGTAGGTGCTGATATCTGCGGTTTTCACAGTAATTATCAAATTATTTAGAAAATACGAACGAATAGCTTTGTTCAAGATGGATGCAAATCGGTTCTTTTTACCCATTTGCTCGAAACCATAACGAAAATGAAAGTATTCCTCAATAACCGTATCGATTCGGAAATAAATTACTATAAACTTCGAAATTATCTTTCAATCAACGTTATTCTATTTTGAAACAAATGTATTCTACTTTGCTGGAACTTAATGGAACAGGGTCTTTCTATCGTCCACTTTTCTTTGAATTTCCTCAAGACACTCAGGCTTATATTGAAAGGTTTGTTGAAACCTAGTTTTTAATAGGAGATTATCTGTTAGGGGCACCAATAGTTCAATAAAATTTCCAGGAGAGATAGGTCTATTTCCCTACAGGGGGTGAGACTTAATATTGGTATCAATTAGAGTACGATAGTGTGGAAGGACTTATACTTAATAAATAAAAAAGATATTTCAAAGCCCAATCTATTGTTACAATTAGAAATGAACTACCATCAGCTCCACCTATTTTCTTGAGAAGTGGCCATTTAATATTCGTAAATAAAGCAGCTCAAAGGACTGCTGACTTAACTAATCATTTTACTTTGATATCGATACTTAACAAAGAAAGATCAAAAGGAAATTTCTTATCAGCAACTAATTTTAGTAACAATACGCAGATAGATGCATGTGTAGATAAGGGTTGTTTCTTATAATTCTTCCTCTTCAAAGGTGTTGAGCAAAGCTTCGTTTTGGAATGGAAAACAAGGGGAGCAGCATCCATTGATCCTGATATGGTCATATAGAAAATTTTAATCGCCGAATAGGACAAATTATACACAATCACAGACACAATTAACATCAGAAGGAGCGAAGGTAGACAACTTTTGACTCCGAAATGAAATTATAGATTAAAATAATAGAATTTTTTATATTCTGTTTATTTATTAAGAGTTAAATTATATAAAAATTAGTAATTTGTCGCTGTTAGCTCAGTGATTAATATTAAACCGGTCAACAAATGGCTCTCTACTTTGTAGCTTCTTAACATTTTTTCTATTTGAAAGGGAAAGTAGATCTTATGTTACTTTTATCTTTGCGTGATTTTATTATACTTTTTCTTTCAGAAATTCTTAAAAAGATTTCCCTATCGATTTCGTGGCCGTCTTCGATTTTTAAGGAATATATCCTTAGAGTCGATTGTAACTAGATTGAGTGAGAAGTAAAGAATCTTCTGGGGTATTACTACTGGTATTTTTGGGAGTTAAGATAAAGGGCACACTGGATTACTACTGAAAATATTTGGAGTTAACAGAAGCAGGGAAGTATAATTCTTTATGTAATAACTAGAAAATGTTAGAATCAGTTTATCTAGGTCTTTATGGGTCATTGCCCAATGTCATGTTTATCGTCTCGTACTAATTAGACATAGAATTGTTTTCCATATAGACATTGGGATTAGTTTAGCAAAGTAACTCTTGATATTTCCTTCGATACGTGTCCCTTTACGAACGAAGCTTATTAATTTTGTTGGTGTATATGGTCAGAATAGCTCGAAGATGACCATTTATCCCGCATTTGCAGTTGATGGCTTTGATTAATTATTAAACGTTTTCTTTCATATCTCCAATCAGCTGGATCACAGCGGCATCAGAATCATAAACGCGGATATTATGCCTAGCTTCCATCATGAGTAGTAAAAATAAAAATAATTAGATTTCCCTTAAAAATTATTTATTATACAAACTCCAACCCATATTTTTTTTACTCAAGAAATACCTCTGCCCTACAGCAACCTTCAAGCTATTGATATTATTTTTAATGTGTGAAAGTTCTATTAATTTTATTTTCTGATAGCACGTATATAAATTGACAGTCTAGATACAGTTTTATATTATTTAAGATGGTTAAACAAATCGACATTGAATACTGCGGATCATGAGGATATGGAGGTCCTGCCACTAGACTGAAAAATGCTATCGCTAAAGCATACCCAAATGTCTAAATCAACTGCCACTCTGCCAAAGGAGCTACCAGCAGAATTGATGTTGGAGTCGTCGACAACGGAAAAGTTACCAATGTTTGGGCAAAGGGAAAAGCTGATACTGAAAATGGCCACGCCGCCATTATCGCACTCCTCAAGACCTACCTTGGTTGAGCTTGTTAGTCCAAAGGTAAAGGAAGAGAAAATAATCACTCAATGACAGATGGCTCTTAAAGTTCTGGAGTCACCTTAATAAATTTGATTGTATATCTTCATAAATCCTTATTAAATATTCAACACTACAAAACAAACAATAACAGCTTAAAATCATGATCATAATTTATTAAAATCAAATGTTTAAATCAAAAAGAATGGAATAAAAAGCTATTCCTAAAAAATATTGAGTTTTCAAGGTTTTAGATTTTATGATCTTAATTTTTCTATAAAAATTTTTAAAATAATGTTATTTATAAACTTATCACAACTTCATTTTGTTCTTTAGCTAATATTTTCTTATTTTTTCTTAGAGTTTTTTTTAAAAGAATACACATCTTCTTCTTCGGCCTTATTGAGTAAGTTTGATTTTTTGCCGGCCAATAAATATGTTTTTTTGCCTTATTATGATTTTCTTGAAAAAAGTAAATTTGATTTCTTTTTCATTTCGGCGAACCATTCAGAATTTTCCATGATTTCTTTTCTTCTCATTGCTTAAGCCATTTATTTTTAAAGATATTGCTTAAATTTGCGATCAGCAATACTCATCATCTCCATCTATAACATATTAGCATAACGGATAATCTCTTTTAATTCCAGAAGTAGCTTTGGTGGCAGATTATTAAGTTTTATTTTAGAACTCCTAAATTTTTCACACAAAACTTTCAGTTTAGCTATTTTTGCCTGAATCATAAAATATTATTGTAAAAATTGAAAATCTAGTATTTATAGCTGGAATTAAATTATAGCGGGGCTAAAAAAAATATTAATATTAGTTTAACAAGTATATAAAATCTAGAACATAGAAGTTAGGGATAAAATAATAAGCAGTTGATCATCATTATAAAGGACTTCCGCAAATCTAGCATTATGTGTTCATAAAGGAGTTAAAGAAAGTACAAGCAGGACAATTCTTACCAAACTATTCTACTGTATTTTATGTCGTATCTAAGTTCTATTTTTCTTCTTCTGGTTTCTTTTCCTCAATCTCGACTTTTTCGACTACTGTTTATTAGACTACCTTATTACTTTATTGTTTGTATATTTTAAACCAGTTTCTCATGTTTCCTTTTTAGTGCTTTTATTTCACATAGACTTATGTTTATACGGTTATTTTTATGTTTCCCCAATCTTTATTTACATTCTGTTTGCTTAGCCACAAAGATTAATTACTCTTTGGCATAATCTTGCATGTGTACTCTTTAGCTATATTGCAATTCGGTAGGCCTTCGCATTCGAAGAGGATCTTAACTATTCTTTTCTCTTTGGAATTATTGAAAATGAAGACTTCCCTGATGTAATTATTAGTAAAGATTCCATCAATGTTGATTTAAGTCTATTTCTTTGCCTATGGTTATTACATTATATTTTAGTTATTCACCTCAATTTTTTTCACCACTTTCGGAACATCTGCTTTTGGATTGTGTACTGGATAAGGCTCATCATCAAACAGACTCACAATTTATTTATCTTCGTCCTATTCTACTGGCTGTAATTTCAATGTAATGGCTTTTGATGGATTTTTAAAGAATTTTAATATGTTTGAATCTTTGGTTACTGGCTTTGTAAGTCTATTGTGCTAGAGATACTTTTCCATGGCTGAGTTACCTCCATTTTTTAATGGATTTGAGTTTAAACAATATACTTCATACTCATTCAATTTCACCTGAATTCCTTCCTTTTCAATGAGCTCCACTTACTTTTTGTTCCCTATTTAGCCTGTGATCACTGACTGATAAAAATCAACTTATGGATGTTCCTTGATATATAAATTTAAAATTTCGATATATTTTAATGTAAGTGACACTTATAGTTCCAATCTTTCTTTGTGCTTCGGTTCCACTGAAACAAAAGATATAAAAGTTTGAATAAAATTCTCAAACCAATCCAATAAACTTGGAAACATGTAAGATGGAGAAGGCTGACGAGCAATAAATTTCATTGACTCTTCACTGATGGAGCAACTCTGCATGATCATCCTCACCAATTGGAAGCAGCCTAAGGTATTCCTATATTAAATAAAAATTACTTGGAATGGTTTACGTAAATATATTAGAATAGACATTAAGTTGGGAAAATGTCACAGATAGTTGACAAGTAGACAAAAGTTTCTTACTCGAAGTTTGTCATTAAGTTATCGTTGAGGACAGATGGGAATCCATTTCCTAATAGCATCTGTGCTCTGTTTATCCAATATTTATCATTGATATTCAGAATTTAGAAACATATCGCAGATAAGTCGTGCATTTCATCTTTTGAATCTGTGATAAAATTAATTGCTTATAAAATAACTTTGCAGATGGCCTGAGAAAATTCAAAATTCTAGATGCATAGCCGATGGATCATTGCTGCCAATTAGGGCAAATTCTGTCGTTCTCGAATCATCTTTTCATAGAAATCCATTGAACTCAGGCAAAAAACATCGTTATCATTGAGATGGAAAATAAATTAATCAGGAATTTTATTCAGTTCATAGTTTTTGCCACTAAATCCATAGGTATGCTTCAGTAAGAATGAGATCACTGCAATGGCATAAGTGAAGTCCATCGGATTCGTCTTAGTTCCTAATGAATAATTCTTGTTATTTATTTTAACTGGGGACTGTTTCTATAGCACGAAGTCAATCAATGTGGAGATGAGATTTCTTGAAATGAAGAGCTACCAAATCTCTCTATATTTAGTTGAGTCTAAAACCAGCAAAAATAATAATTTGAAGTAACCATCAATTCTCATCCAATTCTTGGCGACTTCTCCCGTAAGAGCATTCAGATATTAAATAATAAAACTTAAGATATCTAATTTGACTTTGTCATCTCCTTTTGCAAAAGAATGAATTAGTACAATTTAAAGATAATTGGCCATAAAATCTCGCAAAGCTCTCTCATGGCTGAATAATAGTTTGAATGTGCGAACCTTATCAATTACCACGTACTTATAAAATAATTATGGGGTTACTTCATTCATATTATCTTTCAATAAAATTAGCAACTCCCCAATCAACCCTGAATGGTAACTGATGCGATAAATAATTTATGAAATGATCTCAATATTCTTTCGATAATTTTTTTATATTTTCATGAGTTGGCATGCGAAACTAATAAAGTCTCTTCCCTCTTTCGAATCTAGAAGTTGAGACTCGACCATAAAATTATGATTATCCAGCCAGAGCTGCTTATAATCTTCAGGACTGTTATAAACTTAAACTTTATCATAATTGACACTTTATTCTGCCATTGTAATTGAGTTTTTCACTACTTTTTAATAAACAAGAACATAGGCATTTTTGCTTGTTCCTGCTCCCCACTCATCTGCTATAAAAGTTCCTCCGTAACACTAACTTTCAAATCCATTGTAGCCGAAACTGGTGACTCTTGAGTCGTCATACTTTCTCCAATTTTTTTAATGACTGAGGATACTGTAGTAATGGCCCACGTCTGCAGAGCCACTGTGGACAATTATCCCTTTTAACTTAAGTTTATAAAAATCTTTTTATCGACCATGTTATGCCAGTTCATTGAACTTCTTTAATTATTATTCGTTATGTGATAAGTTTTTCAGATATTCTAATCCAAATTTTTCTCTCAATTAGACTCCTTATTTAGTATATGGTTCGATATTGAGCTCTTCAGGGAATTTGAGGCGACTATGAATTTTCATATTCACAAACATATCATAATTAAAAACAATTCTTCTCAAATGAATGAAAAGAATGCTGGGTATTTCACTTAATAAATTTCGCTTCGTAGTTTCGCCTCTATTATGGCACTAATCACACAAATAGTCAGAAATAACTTCACCTTGATAAGAACCTTCCAGTGCAGCTTGGAGATCTGTTTTTCCTTCGATTTCGACTCCAAATGAGAAAAATTGCTCTTTATTTTCTTTTTTATAACCACAAGAATGGCAAATCATTTGAACTGTAGTCGTTCCCTTAAAAATCTAGTCCAGAATTCTTGGATATTTACTTTTAGAAAGCTCTATTTATAACTGGTCAAATAAAAAGTTAAGAAATTAGGTTGTGTCTTGCTGAATTCCCGGATTTATTGGTGGATTGAAAGACTGAAGGAGCTTCGCTGGTGCATAGTCTCTTCTTTATGAAAAATACAAAGCTGCGAAAAGTCTTTTTAATTATGAAACTAAGGGAGCTGTAGATTCACACTTCATAAGAACATTTCTAAAAGGACTTACAGAATTGAGAACTTGAAGCATCGAATTCATATAGCATGTACTACCAAAATTTTTTAACCCCACATCAAGCTATCTTTAGTCAGTGACTCTAACCTCGAATGCAATAGAGTTAAGGACTGGTAGGATATAATTGATTAAAAGATCTTCTCCTTACACATAAGAAATCTCATGCAATTTAATAATGATATTATATGCCACTTTTCGAGTTTCTTCAGTTTTACAAATCACATAGTTTTTAAAATGTTGACTTTGTTTCTTATTGAGGAGCATTTATGAGCTGACTTCCAACTAATTGAGCTTGGTTTATATATTTTAAACAAACAAACATTTCTAAATGATTTATTTTTTTCTTTGAGTGAGCGCTCTTTTAGTTGATCCTCTTTGCAGCA